>Ga0315289_10001555_pt1 | contig 35763 bp, 38 predicted proteins | sample YL17G11_40_MG_FD_203452 | JGI IMG/M metagenome (GOLD analysis project Ga0315289, IMG submission 203452) | Sediment microbial communities from Yellowstone Lake, YNP, Wyoming, USA - YL17G11_40 | ecosystem: Environmental > Aquatic > Freshwater > Lake > Sediment | place: USA: Wyoming | collected...
GAGTTAATACAGCCAACGTTCTCACAGGGTTATGGCACAATTTGTATTGGCTAGCTGATTAATTCTGTCCCACATCCCCAAGAACCGTATGCGTAAAAGCATTAGGCATAGCTATGTTAGTTGATGGTGCTATTGACACTGGTGTTTCTTTAGTTTCTATTATTTTCGCTGTTCCTGCAGTGACTATGGAAAACAGTAGAGTTAGCAATATACCTGCTCCAATAATTTTACTTATACAATTTTTTCTATTCATTTCTCTCAACCCCAAACAATCATTAACTTATGTTAACTATATATGTTTTTCTAGGATGATACTCTTGGTGTGGTGAACAACCGTTTTGAAAAAATGATTGGTAAAACAGAATCGATTTTTTTCTAAAACATAGCCTATGTAACCCCTTCGTTCTTTGTAATAAACCACTATTGGCTGTGGTTATTATTTTGATAAAAATAAAAATTTAAGATTCAGCATGAAGCAACACCTCAACAACGTTTAGAATAACCTGTGATTTTTTACGTTTATACTATTGAGAAGCAACTATGATGTAGGGTCAACCCCTGGATCAGGAAATGGTGAGGGCGGCTGTGGACCACCTGAATACAGATAGTTGATCAAATATACTACATCTCCACTATCGACACTCTCATCATCATTAGCGTCACCGGCATCGATTATTGGAACTGGTTGCGGTCCACCGATATAGAGATAATTAATCAGATAAACCACGTCTCCTGCATCTATTATACTATTTCCGTTGGCGTCTCCTCTAATGAATAGTGGCCCTGTGATAACGGTAAGTGAGGCATTATATGGTAATTTGTTGTATGCAGTTACAATAAGATTGAGATCACCCGCGTCAGTTATAGGGTCGTTGAAGTGGATGAGAGCATAACCCGTATCATTCGTATATTCACAACCAACAAGCGTTTGGTTACGAGAGATGGCGCAGAGTGCTTGTTTCACACCAGAGACTCGTACCTCAAACGATGTAGCTCCTAGAGGGATTGTTGTGTTATGGAGCACAGTCATACTACTAGGGGTATCGGTACGAATCTGGAGGGAAGGATCACCAAACACATGCCAGGTATCAGTCATATCATACCCATCCTGTCCATATTGATCATTCATGTGCATGCAGCCATTGAACGAGAGTCCCCCAAAAGTGTATTTCTTGTTATACCGATAGGATTCAATCAAGATATCGACGATTTCATCTTGTGCATCCATCGGTGGATCCCAGGATTGACTCACTGATGACATAAACGTCGCGATGGCACCTGTGGGTTCACCATTGTGGGTTGCTCGGAGCCAGGCTTCAGCAAAACAGGTGCTATAATGGTAAAAATCCCCGTTGTCGCAGGCGACCGACCATACCATAGGGAGCATATTATCATTGGTCAACGCATTGACATTACTGTTACTAAACCCTGTTGTACCCCAGGAGGTTGAGCTGCCATGACCACAATAGTTGATGATGCCACGACCATTGTTAAGAACAGCGGCAACCATGCTACTCGTCGGATCACCTGAGGCGTCTCCACCTCCATGAGACCCATCATAGAGCTCATCTACTTCGCTATAGCGGTACGTGAGAAGATCAGAGCGGATGTTGCGCATATGTTGCCAATCATATTCATTGTCATCACCAGGACCTAGATTTGAGGCGATACCGGTTCCCTTATGATACCAAGAGGCACCAACCTGCGGGTACCGTTCATATTCAATACTTCGCAATACTTGTGTTTCTACCTGTGCAACCGTTTGTGCTGAAAAACGCCCGACAAAAAGATCAGGATAATGATCACTCCCCACGAGGTAGGAATAACTTGGATCTGATGCACCATACCCGGATCCTGAGATATAGACCTCTGGTGTCGTAACCTGTGCCGCATCACCAACCAGTAAAACAAAGGTAAGCCCATGCGAAGTGTAGTAAGTCGAAATATAATTTTTTATGTTAGCTGCCGTATTCCCTATTAGGGATACGTTGATCATCTCCGTCGGTATACCCTTCATGTTTTTCCACTGTACAAATGGCAACATTGCACTCCAAAAACCGTCATAGGTGATCACCAGCATGTTTCCCTGCTCTTCCACGGGTGTATAAAAGTTTGCATCGAAGTTAAGGAAATGACGCTTATAAATATCTTTAAAATCGGTATCAAACACACGAAGCGGCATATTCCTCGTATACACATTGGTCGTGCTAGGACCAGAAGGGAACACCTTGATCATGATATCGGTATACACCCGTAACGTCCTCGTCACAGGGTTGTACTGAAACGGATTTACCATAACCACTTGGCCACGGAAATCACGCAAAATATAGGGTTCACCAAGTTCTACTAATGCCCCCGGATACCAATCATCCCTTGCATACACACCAGCATCAAACGTATAGGGGACAGCATCATACTCAACCACACGAGAGAGAACTCCTTTCGATGGCGCAATCATAATATCTTTATATTCTTGATAAACTGTATTGAGTATTTGAACATCCATCTCGGCATTATCTGAAATAATAATACTTCGACAGATATGGGGAAGATCTGGTCTCCCTTTCGCCAAAATATTTGATTCTTCACCCATTACAACGCGCACATATTCTCCCCCATCAATCATTACGTTTTCCATCGTGTATCCATAAAGATGGTAATTAATGGATGTCACCTCGTTACTACTTTGAACAGTTACTGTAACACCCTTATAATCATGTGATGAAACCAGCGCATCATCCTGTCGGGTACACGATGATTCCATATCAGTAGATACAGACTGTTTGTTTGATTTGTTACTGATAAGTTCTCCACAGGAGCCAATACACGGCACAACTGTTGTTCCACTAAACAGAAGTATTACTCCCATAACTACAATCTTTCTTATCATACTTTTTTTCATGGTTTTACCTCCACCGTTAGTCAACGAAGTTATCATGCAAGAAAACATTATAAACCTTTCTTATGTAAGGGACAACCCATTTTAATACTATCTAAATCAGGGGTTACCGGCCACATGAAACCCGCCATTTATGGTTGGGAGAATGTCACCTTTTATCTTTCATTTTTCAATATCTTTATGTAATACCAAAAGATGTACCCTTCCCATCAGTCCAGCATAGAAAAGGTGATTGGGTAGATGGTTCTAGAACTCGATAGTCTTGTAGGCATCATTATCCTCTTGTCGACCACCGCGTTTCTCATTGTTGCAATAGAACTGAAAGAACTAGTAAAAGCAACGATTGCTCTTGGCATTGCAAGCGCACTTCTGGCATCCGTATTTTATCTGCTTGATGCGCCGATTGCAGCGGTGTTTGAGTTAAGTGTTGCTGCAGGGCTTGTCACTATTCTCCTGCTTTCTTCAATTGGAATGATAGATAAGGCAGAAGGAGCAAAATGAAAATAAAACCTTTGATACTCTATGGGATAGCAATTCTTTTCCTTTGTGGGATGACGTTTCTTTTTTATGATGGATTACAAGGCGTTAAAGCTCCAACAACAAGCCAAGAGTCGTTTAGTAACGCGCTCTGGGGCACCTGGGGTGTCGCCATCGTCATTGTCTCATTTGTTATTTTTGCAGGAGGCGCAGGTATCCTAGTTTTGCTTGGAGGTGGCTGGAGATGGGAGTAGAACTGTATCTTGCCTTTGCAGCTGCGATTCTTTTCCTGGGTATGTATTGCGTTCTTACAAAGAAAAGCATCATTAAAAGCGCGATTGGTATTAGTATAATGGTCAAGGGTGGCTCCCTGAGTTTTCTGGTTGCGGGAGGTGCGACTGCTCAGGTTGCGGTTGTGTTGATCATTGTTATTGATGCTATTGTTGCAGCGGTTTTGCTCTCGATGGCGGTGAATGTCTATAAACACACAGGAAGCCTTGATTTTGAAGCGTTAAAAAAGCTCTGGGGGTAAAAAAATGTTTCTTGATAATGAGCTCCTCATTTGGCTTGCTCTTGTGTTTCCGTTTGCTGGCACGGCACTGGTACCACTTGTTGTTCGTCTGGGAAAATCCGCGCGTACAGCATTTGCGGTGATTATCGGGTTTCTTACCGCGGGGTCAGTCCTCCTTCTTCTTCCTGAGATATGGTTCGGGAGATCAGAAGGTCTGAGCTATTCGTTTAACTGGGCGCCTTCGATTGGCCTTGTATTCTCGGTGTATATCGATCCTCTAGCAGTGATGATGGCAGGGATCGCAGGAGGTATTGGTTCCCTTGTCCTGCTGTATTCCGTGAAATATATGGCTGGTAAAGAAGGATTAACCAGGTATTATGCATTGGTGCTTCTGTTCATAGGCTCCATGATCGGGCTTGTTTTTGTGGACAACCTTTTAGTTCTGTACTTCTTCTGGGAAGCGGTTGGTCTGTGTTCATATGCATTGATCGGGTTTTATACCAAAGATCCAAAGGCTGCAAAAGCAGGGATAAAGGCTTTGGTCACTACAAGAGTAGGGGATATCGCGTTTTTAATCGGTATTTTTATTCTTGCCTCAGGTGCTATGACTGCTCTTGGTGTCGGGTTTTGGCAATCTCTTAGCATTCAGTATTTGATACAAAACGTCGCATTGATTCCGACAAGTACACTTGCTCTTGCAGGGTTCTGTTTCCTGCTGGGCGCGATGGGGAAATCCGCGCAGGTGCCTTTACATGTCTGGCTTCCGGATGCTATGGAGGCGCCAACGACGATCAGTGCGTTGATTCACGCGGCAACCATGGTAAACGCTGGTGTGTACCTTCTTGCTCGTTCCCTCCCCTTATTTGCTCAGGTGGTGGGGTGGACTGATGCGTTGATGTGGGTCGGTGGGATTACTGCTTTTCTTGCTGCAACCATGGCGCTGGTTGAGCCTGATCTAAAACGAGTCTTGGCGTATTCGACCATCAGTCAACTCGGGTATATGGTGTTTGGTCTTGGGCTTGGATTCTCTGGGTTTGCAGCATCAACGTTTCATCTGATGAGCCATGCCATCTTTAAAGCACTCCTGTTTTTGGGTGCAGGTGCTGTGATTCATGCAGTGGGAACACGGAATATGTATCAGATGGGTGGTTTGAAAAAAGAAATGAAACTTACGTATGTCGCGATGGTGATTGGGGGTCTATCTCTTGCAGGGTTGATTCCATTGAGCGGTTTTTGGAGTAAGGACATGATTCTTATAGCAGCATGGGAAACAGGGAATTATCTCCCTTTAGTGCTCATGGTAGGAACTGGGATTCTTACTGCCGCGTATACCATGCGGATGCTGAATTTGGTGTTCTGGGGAGACAGCCGTCGTTCTCAACAAGCACATGAGGCACCCTGGCAGATGGCAACGCCTCTGGTTCTTCTCACAGCAGGAACGCTGGTGTCTTGGTTGGCGATCGGGGTGTTGACTCGTTCGTACGTGTTCTTTGGGTTCCTTGATGTTCATGGATTCTCCCTTGAATCGTTCATTGTTGAGACATTTAGCACGCCGATAGTGTGGGTTTCACTTATTGCGTTCTTTATTGGTATTGGTTTGTTTTACACCAGGAAAAAATATGCTGCAAACCAGATCGGTGCTCAAACAGTCCTGGTTGCTCAGAAAGGATATGGATTTGACACGTTCTATGCATGGAATATTCAGTGTTTGCGTGGGTTTGCGGCACGGTTTAGAAAATCACATACCGGTGATCTGAACTATAACATAGCAGGGATTGTCCTCGGATTCCTTATTTTACTGGTGTTTGTCATAGTGTTTATAGGAGGGAGCTAGGATGATGAATCCGTTTATACCTCTCGCATTTCTGCTCAGCGGATCATTTCTTACCTACGCGATGGGGCGTGCTGAACATCTCTATAAGAAAAAATATTTTGCTGCTGCAACTGCGTTACTATTCTTTTTGATTGCGTTAGTCCTACAGGTGTATTTCGCCATGCAGGTATGGGGTTCGGGCCCTATAGAGTTTTTTATCAGTGATACAGCGCTTCGAATGGATGCTTTATCAATCTTTCTGGCACTCATTGCGATAAGTCTTGGCTCCGTGGTCTGCCTTTATTCAGTAAAGTACATGGAGCATGACAAAGGTCAGGAATATTATTATGCACTTCTCCTCCTCATGGTCGCAGGAATCGTCGGCATCGGCCTTGCCACAGATTTCCTTGTCTTGTATCTGTTCTTTGAGTTGATGTCTATTCCTTCGTACGCGCTTGTTGTGTTCCGTAGACATGAATGGATGGCAATCGAAGCAGGTATGAAATATATCGTGATGGGTGCGGTCGGCTCCGCCCTTGCGTTCTTTGGCATATCACTGGTGTATTTCCAGACGGGGACATTACAATTCAGCGATCTTGTGACATTGCTCCATGGTTCACCATTGTTGCAGGCAGCCTTGCTGTTCTTAATTATCGGATTTGGTGTAAAAGCAGCGATTGTTCCCCTGCATACCTGGTTGCCTGATGCGCATTCAGCTGCTCCTTCAGGGATTAGCGCGATGTTATCCGGTATTGTGATCGGGGCAGGGTTCTTTACCATGCTTAAATCGCTGTTGATTTTTACGGGTACGGGTTTTGCGGTAGGTGAGCTTCTCATTATTCTAGCGTTACTCACGATGAGTGTAGGCAATCTCATGGCGTACTCGCAGCTGTCACATAAACAGGCTGACCTGAAACGTATCCTAGCCTATTCCAGTGTGGCTCAGATGGGCTACATTGTTCTCGGGGTTGGTGTTGGTCTTGCCTACGGTATTCGCATAGGTTTCGAGGGCGGCTTGTTCCATATCATGACGCATGCGTTCATGAAAGGCCTTGCCTTTTTATGCGCTGGAGTGTTGATTCATCAGTTAGGGACACGATATATTGATGAGATGCAGGGAGTTGGGCTTTCCATGAAGGTGACCGGGTTTGCGTTTGCTTTGTCGCTTCTTGCACTTGCGGGTGTGCCTCCATTAAGTGGTTTTATGAGTGAATGGATGGTGTTTAGCGCAAGTATCCTCACGTATGGTTTTATTGGTGTGTGGGGCATCGCGATTGCGGTTATTGCACTGTTGAACGCGCTTCTCTCCCTTGGATACTATTTACCAATCATTAAAACACTGTATCTTCCTGCAGAACGAAAAGGTATTTCCAAAGCAACAGAACCTTCCCCAATAATGCTTATCGCAATAGTGATTCTTGTGGCCTTAACCATTATCCTTGGGGTGTACCCAGAGCTTGGTCTGCAGGCAGTAAAACCCGCGGTTGATATCCTAGCAGGAGGCCTGTAAGACATGATGGAAGCTATCTTCTACCCGTTGACCACGTTCGTTATTACCCTCATTATTGTGTATCTACTTTATCTATTGGCAGGCACTATGGGACCGAAACCTACCAAAGCAACATACAAACTGAAGAGTTACGCGTGCGGTGAGGATTATCCTGGAGGCAAGCTGCATCATTCGTATAATTTCTTTCATGTCGCATTCTTCTTTACCGTTCTTCATGTGGGTGCGTTACTGATTGCGACAGCACCGCTCGGAAAATCTGCGTTACTTGGTGTTCTTCTGATTGGTGCGATGGCGCTCACCGCATATGCCCTTTTTGTCGGAGGTGGGGACCGTGATTAAAAAGCTGGTGAAATGGGCACGGGTAAAATCCCCCTGGATATTACATATGAACTGCGGGTCATGTAACGGCTGTGACATTGAGATTTTAGCGACCTTGATTCCTCGTATGGATGTAGAACGGTTTGGTGTCCTGCTCCGAGGAACACCACGTCATGCGGATGTGCTGGTGTGCACTGGTCCTGTCACAAAACAGATGAAAGAGCGACTGAAACGCGTCTATGATCAAATGCCGGAGCCAAAGTTTGTCGTCGTCGTCGGTCAATGTGGGTCTTCTGGCGGGATCTATCAAGGCGCGTATGGGGTTGAAGGCGGGGTTGATAAGGTTATCCCTGTTGATGCGTATATCCCAGGCTGCCCGCCAAGACCTGATGCCATTGTTGACGGTCTTATCAAATTACTTGCTAAAATTGACAGTGGAGGGAAAGAATGACAACGACAGAAGAGCTTATCTCACAGGTTCTTCAGGGAGTACCTGTTCAGGTGAAACGAGAACATCGTATCTTTATAACCGTTCCGCGAACGGATCTCATAAAAACCGTCAACATCCTTGCCAGTGAGTTAAACGTGCAGCATCTTTCAACAATCACTGCACGTGACACAGGCTTTGAGTTTGAGCTCTTGTATCATTTCTTTTTAAACGGTGTGGTTATCACGGTTCGCACGTCATGTCCGAGAGATGATCCCACTGTTGATAGTATTGTGAAGATTTTCCCTGGGGCCGTGCTCTATGAACGTGAACTTCATGATATTTTAGGCGTAGTTCCTTCGGGTCACCCGGATCTACGGCCTTTGTTGTTGCCTGATAACTGGGTAGGCGGGTACCCGCTGCGTAAGGATTGGAAACCTGCGGAGGGTGGTGAGGAATAATGGCGAACGTGAAACTACCTATTGGCCCGCAGCATCCTGCCTTAAAAGAGCCTGAGAATTTTACGATTACTCTTGATGGAGAACGCGTGGTGGATGTGGATATCCGTATTGGGTATACCCATCGAGGAATTGAGAAACTCATGGAGACCAGGACGTATACGCAGAATCTGTATCTGGTGGAGCGCATCTGCGGGATCTGCTCGTATGCTCATGTACAAAATTTTGCACAAAATGTTGAGGAGATCCTTGGTGTTCAAATCACGAAACGTGCTGAGTATATCCGAACGTTATTCTTGGAGCTTGAGCGTCTGCATAGTCATTTCCTATGGCTTGGTGTCGCAGGTCATGAGATAGGGTTTGACACCTTGTTTATGTACACCTGGCAGGATCGTGAAGTCGTGCAGGATCTTCTTGAGATGATCTCAGGGAATCGTGTGAACTATGCGATGAATACGATTGGTGGCGTGCGCAGAGATGTCAGTAAGGATCATCAAAAAAAGGTGCTGGATGCCATGGATTATCTGGAGAAACGCGCCGCGTATTATAAGGAAGTAGGACTTGGTGAAAAAACGATTCTTGCGCGTACCCAGGGCATAGGGATACTCAAACCAAAAATCGCGTTGAAATATTCTGCGGTCGGGCCGACGGTGCGTGCCTCAGGGATTGCTATGGATATCCGTAAGGATGATCCTTATGCCTCCTATGCGGAAACCCCGTTTGAGGTGATCACGACTGATACGTGTGATGTCCTGGGACGGATCGTTGTTCGTGTCCTTGAGGTGTTTGAAAGCATTAAAATAATCAGGTATCTCATGAAGCATCTCCCCCCAGGTGAGCTTGTTGTTAAGGTGCCTCGAAAGGTTCCTGAGGGAGAATCGATTAGTCATACCGAGGCTCCGCGTGGTGAAGATATTCATTATCTGCGATCGAATGGGACAGAAAAACCAGAGCGGTATAAGGTCCGGACACCCACCATGGCAAATCTTCCCGTAATAGCAGAGATGCTGAAGGACTCGTATCTTGCTGATGTGCCGATTGTGGTTGCCGCCATAGACCCTTGTATGGGGTGTATGGACCGTGTGCTTCTTATCAAAGACAATGGTAAAAAACCTGGTGAGCTTGTCGATTGGGATCGCCTGCGCGCGTATTCGAACAGATGGTATACCCAGAAGAGGTGGAAGGCATGAGCACGATTCTTGCACTCATCTATCTTCTTATTTTCCCTGGGTTTTTGTTTCTGTTTGCCTTTAGTTTGTTTTCAGAGTATCTGGATAGGAAGATTTACGCGCGTATGCAACGTCGGGTAGGGCCGCCGTTCTTTCAGCCGTTTGCTGATATGGTAAAACTTGCTGCCAAAGAAGATATTGTTCCTGAGAAAGCAGAAGGCTTCATGTTTACTGCAGCGCCCATTGTCGGGCTTGCTGCAGTGTTTGCTGCATTTCTGTATCTGCCTATTGTGGCCACTACGGGGCTGCATAGTTTTAATGGAGACCTGATCGTTGTCCTGTATCTTCTGACGATTCCGACCCTTGCGTTGTTCTTAGGAGGATGGTATTCAGGGAACGTGTTTGGTCAGAAAGGTGGTATGCGTGTCGCATCCTTGCTGTTTTCGTATGAGATTCCGTTCTTTTTAGCATTATTAACCCCGTCTCTGGTGGAGGGATCATGGAAGCTTGCTGATATTGTGAGTTTTGAGGTTTCCCATCCGCTTGCTTTGCTGGTTTCTTTGCTCGGATTTGTTATTGGGGTGATTTCGTTACAGGGGAAGCTCGAGCGTCTGCCGTTTGATATCCCTGAGGCGGAAACTGAGATTGTCGCAGGTCCTCTCGTTGAATATTCAGGGAGGCGCCTTGCATTGCTGCGGCTTGCCCGTGATGTTGAAATGGTGGTGGGTGCAGGCCTTATCGCTGTCGTGTTTTTAGGTGGACCTTTACCACTGCTCATCAAGGAGCCTGTGTATCTTTCTTGGATGTTTGGCGCAGTGATGTGCCTGCTGAAAACCTTGTTTGTCATCTTTTTACTTATCTTGATAAAATCAGCGGTAGCGCGTATCAGAACAGACCAGATGATCAGCTTTGCGTATAAGTGGTTGATTCCTCTGACACTGGTTCAGATCTTCATTGCTATTATGGTGCGGTTCCTTGGAGGTGTGTAAATGAAGGCTCCAGGGAAAATGCTGCCGAAAATCGTCGGATTTATCTTTAAGAAGCCAGTGACTGTTTTGTATCCTAAGGAGCGTTTAGTTCCACCAGAGCATCTGCGGGGAAAAATGAAGTTTTATCTGGACCGCTGTATCAGCTGTGGTCTCTGTGCCAGGGATTGTCCGTCTGGTGCGTGCACTATGTATGAGCTTGAAGGTAAAAAAAGACCGATGTTTGATCTAGATTACTGTACATTTTGTGAGCAGTGTGCTTCATCCTGCCCCAAGGATGCGATTGAGATGACAGCTGAGTTTGAGCTGGCGCATTATAAGAAAGGTGAGGCTATCGTCAAATAAACAAGGAGTACATTAACCCGAGCAAGCATGTATCTTTCCTTTGGGTTTTTCTCCTTGCTAAAAGAAAAGTTAACAGAGGAATACAGATATTTTTAATAAAGGAGGGCGCATTACGATGTGAACCTGTAGTGACCAGTGGTGGATGTGAGATGGAACGAAAAGAAATCCTTGAAAAATTGAAGACAACGGAAGCAGATATCAGAGAGCGGCTTGAGCAGGCGCAGCATAAGAGAAACGAAATCGCTGCACATGCGCAGAAACAGGCACATAAAATGGAGGAGGATAGTGAACGAAAGATCAAGGCGGACCGAGATAAATTATTTGCTGACGCTAAAAAAGAAATTGATGCTGAGCGCTCACAGGTGCTTACAAAAGCGACAGCAGATGCTGAGGCACTGAAAAAGAAAGCGCAAATAAAAAAAGCTAAAGATTTTTTTGTGAAACAATTTGAGGAATACGTTTATGTTTAGGCCACGGGAAATGAAGCATACATTAATCATTGGTGCAAAACATGATGTAGAGCACACCATAGAGCTTCTTCATTCCCTTGAAGTGGTTCATATCATTGATTATCATCCTTTAGAAAAAGAAGACGACGTGCAATTGGGGTCGCCAACAGGAAAAGCCTCCGGTATGAGTCAACAGTTGCTCAAGCTTCGTTCAAGTGCTCAGATTCTATCTATTGACTCTGTGAATATATCAAGTGCTTTCCAGGTTTCTGAGGAGCAGGTGCGAAAGGATATTGATTTGAGGATTCAGGATCTTGAGTTAAGTGTTCTTTCTTTATCGGAGGATAAGAAGCGGATTGAGGATCACATACGGAAAATTGATGAGCGGGTTTCTCAGTTGACCCCGTTTGCTGATATGGATATCCCTCTGGAAAGTTATCAGGGGTTTGAACACATTGTGGTGTTTACCGGGTATGTGCGTGATCTGCGCAGACTGGAAGACAGCCTTGGTGTCCTTACTGATGAGTATGAGTTGTTTCGTGCATATGACAAGGGACAGTTGGTCGCGTTATTTATCGCTAAGCATTTCGCTGAGGAAGCACTAAAACTGCTTACGGAGTGCGGGTATAGTGAGGTTAAACTTCCTGAGGGGAAAGGTCTTCCCCGTGAGTTTCTTGAGAAATGGACGGTGCAGCGTAGAGAGCTTGCTGAAAAACTTGAGCAGACGAATGTAAGTTTACTTGAGTTTCGGAAGCGTTACATGGAGTTTATATTATCGAGTGAGGAATATTTGTCTCTTGAGGTGCAGAAGGCAGAGGCCCCGGTGCGGTTTGCGACGACAGCGCATTCCTTTATTGTTGATTGTTGGATACCATCGCACAATCTTGCTCATGTTAAAGAGGTTCTCACTAAAGAAATGAACGGCTCTTTGTTTATTGAGGAGTTTGAAGCGAAACATGAGGAAGAGCCACCCACGCTCCTTGAGAACCCAAAACCGGTGCGCAGGTTTGAATTCCTTTTGGACATGTATTCAATGCCGAATTATCGTGATATTGATCCCAGTTTTTTTCTTGCGTTGATTTTCCCCTTGTTTTTTGGGTTGATGATTGGTGATCTGGGGTACGGGATGTTGTTGATTCTTGTCGGGTTTATTTTCATGAAGAAATTTAAGGAGAGCGAAGGGTTGTCCAACATTGGTTGGTACATTATCATCGCTGGTGTTTTTTCTTCGGTGTTTGGTTTGTTGTTGTTTGGTGATATGTTTGGTCTGCCGTTTCAGAGCGTGGCAGCAGAGGGCGGCTCTGGGGCTTATTCTTGGTCAATGCTTTTAGGTTTTCATGTCCCTATTCCTTCGTTGATTCATAAAATGGAGTCCCTAGGGTTATCTGAGTTACTCGTCATTTCCATTATAGCAGGCGCGTTACATCTTGGTCTTGGACTTCTATTAGGGGTTATAAGTGAACGAAAGCATAATTTGAGGCACGCGGTAGCAAAAATAGGGTTGTTATGTGTGCTTGCTGCACTTGTCTTATTGATTTTTGTTATGGCGGACTGGACGATTGGGCAATGGTTGAAACCCTTGAAGGACACAGCGGTGGCACCAATGCTTTGGGGATATCTGATTCCTGCGGTTAAAGCTGGAGTGTTGTTTGGCTCACTCGTGATCCCGTACGTGACCATTGTTTTGGGGGTCATTGGCATGGTTATTATCCTTGCTGCGACTGGTGGGTTCGGGCTCATTGGGGTCTTGGAAGTAACAAGTCATTTGATTTCGTATACAAGGCTTGCCGCTATTTGTGTTGCGAAGGGCGCGATGGCGTTTGCGTTTAACATGATTGGTCTTGGCCTTATTTTAAGTGGGAACATCATGTTAGGTGTTGTCGGTGTGATTTTAATTGTTATTATGCAGCTAATCGTGTTTGCGCTGGGGAGTCTTTCAGCAGGGATTCAGGCGGTCAGGCTTCATTACGTTGAATTTTTTATGAAATTCTATAAAGGTAATGGTGTGAAATTCACCCCGTTTCGATATAGAAGAAAATTTACGACAAAAGAAAAGGAGGTAAGACACGTATGGCAATAGAAGCAGGTATGATTGCGATAGGAGCTGGGCTAGCTATTGGAGCTGCCGCATTTGCGACCGCGTGGGCACAAAAAACGATTGGTGCCGCGGCGGTAGGTGCTGCTGCTGAGAACGATAAAATGTTCGGGAAAGGCCTTGTATATATGGTCCTTCCAGAAACGATTGTTCTCTTCGGACTAGTCATTGCGTTTATGCTGATTCAGAAAATATAAACCGAAAAAGGATCACACAGAGGTTTAGTTTCGGTATGAACCCTATGCTAAGGATGAGTGTTATCCATGGGTTTAGAAAAAGTCATTGAAAGAATCCAACGAGAAGGAGAAGAAAAAATAAACAGTATCCTCCAGGATGCGGAGAAGCAGGCAGCAGAACTGCTGCAAAAAACGCAGAAAAACCTGGATGCTGTTTTTGTGAAACACAGAGAGGACGCTGAAAAGCAGATTGAGGCGTGGCGGGTTCAGGAAAAAAGCGGCATAGAAATCGAGGCAAAGAAAATCAGATTGAGCGCAGAAAAAGACATCCTGAATCTAACATATCATGAGTGTCTCGCTGCGTTGGAGTCTCTACCTTATCAACAGATCCTTGCTGCTCTGATAAAGAACGCGACCGAAGAGCTACCTGAGGCTGCCTTTATCTTTTCAAACAAGCGTGATGAAAGTCTTGTGCAATCGCTTTCCAATCTTTCCTACGCTGGGAGCATTGAGTGTCTTGGCGGGATTGTGGTTGAGAATAATGAACACACCTTGAAGCTTGATTATCAGTATGAGACGATCGCTGCTCTGGTGTGGGAGAAAAACCTCAAAGAGATCGCTGAGAAAATATTCAGGTGAGCGCGACTATGAAGACCATGTTAACTCCACAGACGAGCCAACCACTGTTTTCAGTGAGACGATGGTCTGTGTTTTCAACGGGTAATTATCCTTATGTGTGCGCAAGGGTGCGTGCGAAACGAGCGAATCTCCTTTCGCATGAGACGTACTCGAAACTTCTGATGATGGATATCCATGAAATTACGCGTTTTCTTGGGGAAAGCAAGTATAAAAAAGAGATAAGCGAGCTTGGTCTGAATTATTCAGGGTTTGAGCTAATTGATCTGGCGTTGAACCGGAACATGGCTGAAGTGTATCACCAGATCCTTGGGTTTTGTGATGGTGAGCTGTACTCAATGCTTTCTGCGTATCTGCAGCATGAGGACGTCTTAAACATTAAAGCTGTATTGCGTGGGAAATATTATAATGCAAAAACAGAGGAGATCATGCGTGCTATCTGCCCAGCAGGGAAGTATCCTGAGGAGTATTGGCGCAGTCTAGTGCAGAAAAGCAAGACGGTGGAAGAAGCAATGGAGAATCTGAAGGGAAATGAGTATTTTGAGACGTTGATACGCCTCAAGGATGAATGGGGGAGTAACCCTGCTGATTTTGAAAATCAGCTGGAGCGTGTCTATTATTCATCACTGCTTGGCTCGATTCGATCTCGGTCTGAGGCAAACAGGGTTTTTATTGATTATATACACAGGGAGATTGATCTGGTGAATCTGAAGATATTGCTTCTGACGAAGTTTGAGCATGTTGAACCAGAAAAAATACTTCAGATGCTGCTTGCCGACGGTGAGCTTCCAGAAAAAACCATACAGGCGTTGGTAAACGCATCCGACTTTAAAAGTTTCCTTGAGGAGCTACAAAAGCTTGCGTTTTCTGCAATGATTCATGAGAAGATAGGGACAATTGAGCAGACTAATTCGTTGTCACATGTGATTCGTGCTCTGGAAACGGAGCATCTGACGAGAGCCACGAAATCATCGTATCAGCATCCGTTGTCGATTTTACCTATCCTTGATTATCTGGTTCGGAAACGTATTGAAGTGGAGAATCTGCGGATTCTTGCGCGAGGCAAGGAAAAGGGTCTGTCTGATCAGGTGTTACGGGAGCTGGTGGTGATCTGATGTCTGGGATAGCGGTAATTGGGGACCGGGATTTCGTGCTTGGGTTCAAGCTTGCTGGGATTCGCCAGACATTCATTGAGGAGAACGTGGAGCCTCGTGTAGCAGGTATGCTTGCGGAAAAAGAAACAGACATCCTTGTGGTGCATGATGAGGATTACAAGAAGTTCTCAGCGGGTTTAAAAAAGAAGATACATGAGAGTGTAAAACCTATTGTTATTTCTGTGGGGAGTCTTGAGGAAGATGATTTACGTATGCGGATTAAGAAGGTCATTGGAGTTGATTTGTATAAAAATGATAAGGTGAAAATGATATGACGACGCAAACAAAAGGTGAGATTTATCGGGTGGCAGGTCCGGTTGTTACCGTCACGGGTATCAAACCAAGGATGTACGATGTGGTCTTTGTTGGGGATCTTAAGCTCATGGGTGAAGTGATTCAGCTCACTGGTGAGAAAAGCATTGCGCAGGTGTATGAGGACACGTCTGGGATTAGGCCTGGTGAACCTGTTGTTGCGACCGGTGAGCAGTTGATGGTGGAGCTCGGGCCAGGGTTATTGACAAGTATTTATGATGGTATTCAGCGTCCGTTACCGGTGCTGAAGGATAAGATGGGGGATTTTATTGCTCGTGGGGTAATGGAACCTGGGTTGAATCGTTCGAAGAAATGGACGTTTGTTCCTACAGTGAAGAAAGGCGAAAAAGTCCTGGGCGGGGGTATTCTAGGGACGGTACAGGAGACTGCAGATATTGAACATCGGGTGCTCATTCCGCCTGATATGTCTGGTACGATTCAAGATATTTTTGAGGGGAGTTACACGGTTGAAGACGTAATTGGTCACCTGAATGGTAGTAAGCCGCTTTCGTTGATGCAGCGCTGGCCAGTGCGGATACCGCGGCCGTTTACGCAGAAACTGATGCCTGATATCCCATTGCTGACAGGTCAGCGTATTTTTGATGCATTATTTCCTATTGCAAAGGGTGGTACCGCGTGTATCCCTGGCGGGTTTGGGACCGGGAAGACCGTGATGCAGCATCAGCTAGCGAAATGGAGTGATGCTGAAATCGTCGTGTATATCGGGTGTGGTGAACGAGGGAATGAAATGACCGAGGTGCTCACCGAATTTCCTGCTCTGAAGAACCCGAAGACCGGTGCACCTCTTATGGACAGGACAGTGTTGATAGCAAATACCAGTAACATGCCGGTGGCTGCCCGTGAGGCGAGCGTGTACACAGGTATTACGATTGCTGAGTATTATCGTGATATGGGGTATGGTATATCGCTTATGGCTGATAGTACGAGCCGGTGGGCTGAGGCGATGAGAGAGATCTCCAGCAGGCTTGAGGAGATGCCTGGTGAGGAAGGCTACCCAGCGTATCTAGCTTCGAAGCTTTCTGCGTTTTATGAGCGATCTGGTCGTGTCACAACCTTAAATCATAAAGAGGGAAGTGTCACGGTGATTGGAGCGGTAAGTCCCCCAGGCGCTGATTTTTCTGAGCCGATTACGCAGAATACGCTCCGGATGGTGAAGGTGTTCTGGGCGCTCGATACGAATCTTGCGCATCGGAGGCATTTCCCTGCGATTAACTGGTTGACGTCATATAGTTTTTATTTAAATACGCTAACAGACTGGTTTGAGACTCATGTGTCTGCAGAATGGAAGGATCTCCGGGTAAAAGCAATGGAGATCCTGCAGAAAGAAGCGGAGCTGCAGGAGATTGTGCAGCTTATTGGCTCAGATGCGTTACCAGAGCGGGAACAGATAACCTTGGAGTTTGCGCGTGCTATTCGTGAGATCTTCTTACAGCAACATGCTGGCCATGAGGTCGACTCGTTTTGTTCCATTGAGAAGCAGTACAAGCTTTTGAAAGCGATAATTGAGTATGGGGCCGCAGCGTACAAGGCTCTTGACGCGGGAGCCTTGGTTGGTGATATCTTAAAGATGAAGTCGCGTGATCTGCTCGCGAATGCGAAGTTTGAGAAGGATTTCGAAAAATTCCTTAAGAAAGCTGTTTCGGAGATGCGTAAAGAGTTTCAGACGATGGGTGTGGAGGCGATGGCATGGTAAAAGAGTATCGGACGATAACAGAGATTGCTGGTCCATTGATTTTTGTGGAGAAAACCGATCCGGTCGGTTTTGGGGAACTGGTGAATATACGGTTGCCTGACGGGTCGGTGAAACGTGGTCAGGTTCTCGATACGAGTAAGGAGATCGTGGTTGTTCAGGTGTTTGAGGGAACCGTCGGTATTGATCGTGCCTCGGGGGTGACTTTTCTTGGTGAGACGATTAAGCTTGCGGTGTCTCAGGATATGCTGGGTCGGATTTTGAATGGGTCCGGGGCGCCGATTGATGGCGGCCCGAAAATCATTCCTGATGACAGGATGGAGATTATTGGGTCTGCGATTAACCCGTGGGCGCGTGATAGTCCTCGTGAGTTTATTCAGACAGGTATTTCTACGATTGATGGATTGCTGACGCTTGTTCGTGGTCAGAAGCTGCCGTTATTTTCTGGTGCAGGGCTGCCGCATAATGAGATAGCACTGCAGATCACTCGTCAGGCAAAAGTGATGGGAAAGGATGAAGGGTTTGCAGTCGTGTTTGCCGCGATGGGGATTACCCATGAAGAAGCCCAGTATTTCATGAAGGATTTTGAACGGACTGGTGCTCTGAAGCGTGCGGTCGTGTTCATGAACCTTGCTAATGACCCAGCGGTTGAACGCTTGATCACCCCGAAGCTTGCGCTCACCGCTGCTGAGTATCTGGCGTATGCTCATGATATGCATGTGCTGGTGATTTTGACAGATATGACGAACTACGCGGAGTCATTACGTGAGGTTGGTGCTGCGCGTAAAGAGGTTCCTGGGCGTAAAGGGTACCCGGGGTATATGTATACAGATCTTGCAACGATTTATGAGCGAGCTGGTCGGATTAAAGGTAAAAAAGGTTCGATTACGCAGATCCCGATTCTTTCTATCCCGGAGGATGATTGGACGCATCCGGTTGCTGATCTGACCGGGTATATCACGGAAGGGCAGCTCGCGATTTCTCGTGAGCTGCACAGGAAAGGTATTTATCCTCCGATTAATCCATTGCCTTCGCTTTCTCGACTGATGCGGCTTGGTATTGGCCCTGGGATGACGCGCGAGGATCATCGATCTGTGGAGCAGGGGTTGTATGCTGCGTATGCGAAAGGCCGGGACTTGCGTGATCTTATAGCGATTGTGGGCAAAGAGGCGCTTTCGGAGAATGATAAGAGATTTTTGGAGTTTGCTGACACATTTGAGAATCGGTTTATCAGGCAAGGTCGGGATGAAGAACGATCACTTGAGCAGACGCTGGAGCTAGGGTGGGAACTGATTGCTCTGGTGCCCGAGTCTGCATTGACCATGGTTGACCGTAAAACCTTGGAGAAGTATCATCCGTCATATCGGAAGAAGTAAACGTATGGTGAAACAAGAGATTAAGCCAACACGCACTGAGCTCATTGCGATTAAACGAAAAATCGCGTTGTATGAACGTGGGCATAAACTGCTCAAGATGAAGCGTGATGGCCTGGTCCTTGAGTTCTTTAACATTCTTTCTAAAGCACGGGATATTCGCGCAAAGATTATTCAGGATTATAGGAAGGCCGAAGAACGGCTTACGATTGCGACTGGTGTGGATGGGGAGACTGCGGTAAACTCTGTTGCGTTTTCTATACGGGATGATCCGAAGGTGACCATGGGCAGTAAGAACGTGATGGGGACGCTTGTTCCTACCACGCTTGAGAGTGGGACGGTGAAACGCCGGATTGATCAACGTGGGTACGGGATTATTGGGATGAGTGTGCGTATTGATGAAGCTGCGGATGCGTATGAGCAGCTAGTCGAAGATATTATTTTTGCTGCCGAACTTGAGACGACGCTGCGCAAGCTCGTAGAAGAAATTGAGAAAAACAAGCGGATTGTGAATGCGCTTGAGTTCCGCATTCTGCCTGAGTTAAAGAAGAACGAGGGTTTTATTCGTACGCGTCTGGAGGAGATGGAGCGGGAGAACGTGTTCCGGTTAAAGCGGATTAAAGCTACGATTGCGTGAACCCATGGTGAGTAAACTTGAAGAGTTATTGAAGGACCCGGAGAAACGGGCGCGGTTGTTGTTTTGGATATGGGTTTTGTCGATTTTTATGTCGGTGTTTGGGTATCTTATTATTTTTTATATGCTGGTGAAGAAATAAAGATATTCCTATGATAAAAAAAAACAGGGGTTATATGGATAATTACTTTTTACGATATAGCCTTTCTGAATATTTTTTCCTGTGATATACCGTTTTTCTCAACCATACTTCCCTAGTTATAATGGAGCCATCCACCAGCCAAAAAATCTTTAGTCTGGGAGGAAAAAAGATGCTAATAGCATAGTGGACGACCCCGATATACAATACCTTTGGGTATAATAAATTTTTTCTATGAAAACCAACGAGTCCTTCAAGATGTGAGAATATAGGTTTTTAAGAAAGAACAACAAGATTTGGTTCAGAACAAGTGTAATTCGGGAAAAGTTGTTAACACGATATTAACACTCGTTAACCTTATATATAAAGTCCATATTAGTATTCCTTAAAATATAGGGGAGATAACCGATGAATAAAAATACTGTTTTAAGGAAAAACCTAGTGTTTGTAGTAATACTGGTACTATTTATTGGAATGAGTATCACTCTTCCATCACTAGGAAAAAACACATCGAAAAAATTGACCACAACCGCGCTTGAAATACTGGTAACGTCATTAGATGCAGACACCATTGAACTAGCACTGACCATTCCAGCATTTGAATTCAACTGTATAACTACAACAAACGGGGAGTTCACAGTGCTCACGCTTCCTGATGAAGGGTTTACACTCAACAGCGGAGAGGCTCAATTACCTGTAATGAGACGATTCCTGGAGATACCTGCTGGTGCAACTCCAGAAATGACTGTTACCTCTGCTTCATGGGAGACGCTCGTATTAGAAGAACAAGGTCTGCCAAGACGAATCATACCGGTCCAGCCATCTGTTCTTAAAATACCTGGTGCCTTAGAAAAAGCAGAGTTTACTCTGAATGAGAATTACTATGCGACTGCTACGGCAGTTCCTACTGAGATCGTACGAGTAGCTGATGAAGGAGAAATACGAGGTCATCACATCATCCTCGTTGAGGTGTATCCAGTGCAATACAACCCATCCTCCGGCGAAATCCGTCTTATGAACTCGTGTACAATTCGAATCAATCTCCCTGGCAGTGATATAGGTCTTACGTATGAGAAAATCAGACGGTATTCCTCACCAGTATTCAATGAAATGCTGAGTGGTTTACTTCTTAACTATGGTGACTATGAATACGGTACCCTTGGATCTCCGACGACGAAAGAAGGATATTTGATTATTGTCTATGATAATTTCTATGATGAAATTCTTCCGTTGAAGGAATGGAAGATCACGAAAGGCTATGATGTTACCGTTACGAAAACCTCAGATATACCAGGTGGACCAACGCAGAATAATATAAAGACATATATCGAGAACGCATACACCCATTGGAAGATACCACCCGTGTATGTACTTCTCGTAGGTGATACCGCACAGATTCCAACATTCACTGGCCAAGAAACTGGTACTGCAACTGATCTCTATTATGTGACGATCACATCGCCTGATTATTTCCCTGATATTTTCATCAGTCGTTTCCCTGCAGCGCTAGAGTCACAGGTGAATGTTATGGTGAATAAGACGGTTTTTTATGAGCAGGGGAATTTTCCGTCAACTGCGTTCATAAAAAAGGCAGCGTTCATGGCCTCAGAGGACCACTATTGGGTGACTGAAGCGACCCATAATTATGTGATAAACACGTATCTTGTTCCCCATAATTATACATGTGATAAACTCTACTGTCATACGTTTTCAGCGACAACGCAACAGGTCATCAACGCGTTGAACGATGGACGAAGTCTCGCTATTTATTCTGGTCATGGAGATACAACGTATTGGGCAGATGGCCCTTATTTCAGTCAGTCTAACGTCAACAGTCTCACGAATCAGAATAAGTATCCATTTGTCTGTAGTCATGCGTGTCTTACCGGTCAATTCACGGTTAGTGAATGCTTTGGTGAGACCTGGGTACGGGCTGCAAATAAAGGAGCGGTAGCGTTTTGGGGTTCATCAGATTACACCTATTGGACTGAGGATGACATCTTAGAGAAAAAAATGTTTTCAGCATGGTGGGATGATCATCTTGAAACGATTGGAGGTATGACGAATAAGGGTTTATACTACCTTTACCAATACTATGGTGGCGGAGGCTTGAGTAAATACTATTTTGAGGCATATAATGTGCTTGGTGATACATCAGTGAAGATATGGCATGATGAGCCGCCAGTGAATACTCCACCGAATACACCAAGTGATCCACTCCCAGCAAATGAAACAGTGCATGTGGATGTAGACACAAATCTGAGCTGGATTGGTGGAGACCCAGATCCAGAGGATATCATTACTTATGATGTCTACCTTGGGACAACGACACTGCCCCCAAAGGCTGTGAGTAATCAGTCGACCACAGAGTATAACCCAGAGACCATGAACTATAATACTACGTATTATTGGAAAATCATCGCGTGGGATAATCATGGTCATCACACAGGGGGGCCACTATGGAGTTTTACGACACAATCATGGATTCGGGGTGACGTCAATGGCGACGGAAATATAGATGTCGGAGATGTCGTGTATCTCATAAATTATCTGTTCCAAAACGGTCCTGCACCTAATCCTTTGGAATCCGGTGATGCTAACTCTGATTCTGTAGTAGATGTCGGTGACGTCGTATACCTCATCAATTACCTGTTCATCAATGGACCAGCGCCAGGTGTTTGATGCGGGAGCTAAAAAGATAGACGTAGTTGGTTTCAGGGAGAAGGATATGAAAAAAAGAAATGATAGTAAAATCCAAACTCCTGAAATGAAAAAAGATATTGAGCGAAGTCGCGATATTTCAGAGGCATGGCTGCAGGGCGGAAAAGCAGTAGGGGAAATCCTAAAACCGAAGAAAACAAAGTAGCATAAACGATAGAATACGTACGCTATTTATTGGTAAAATTTGTCATAAACTTATAAAGGAAACATTTATGTTTATCTACTCTATCCGAATTTATATTTTAATAGTAAAAAGGGGGTAAAAAAAATATGCAGAATAATATGTTTAGGAAAAGCTTGGTTTGTGGAATCTTAGTATTGTTTGTTGGAGTTGGTATCGTAAAACCTGGATACAATTTAACAGTTATGACGGATAAACCTCAATATAACCCTGGAGAAACCGTACGTATTTCTGGAAGATTAACAGAAAATGGGAACGGGGTATCTGGCAATATTTGTATAAATGTGACTGATCCCAATGAAGTTCTGATAGATGGTATCTGTGTACCGACTACTTCAGAAGGATATTTTTGGCGGAATTTTACTCTAGAGTCCGATGTAATGCTTGGGGTGTATCATGTTACTGCACAGGATGAAGAGCATGATGTAGAAGCATCGACATCATTTGAAGTAGTACCTAAGATAATTTGCGGAGACTGCAATTTCGACCAATCAGTAAACGTCAATGACGTCGTCTATCTCATCAACTATCTCTTCGTGCCTGGATCCCCTGCACCTGTGCCAACGAATTGCGTCGCAGATGTCAACAATGATGACAAAGTAAACGTCAATGACGTCGTCTATCTCATCAACTATCTCTTCGTGCCTGGATCCCCTGGACCAAGCCCCAACTGCTGCAATCCACCATGGAAATAGAAAAAAAATATCTCGATAAAATGAAAACAGGAGCCCCCCCCTTCAAGTGTATGAGCTCCTTCTCTTGTTTTCTTTTTATGCAATAAATAAACCAACTGGAATGTGTAAAACTGTAAGAGAATTATCCTCTGCAAGACACATTAATAGTAAAAACAGGATGCACTCCCCATTCAACTACCTATTTTTGAATGGTCTTGCACCAGGTGGATGTTGCGAGAGCTAACAAGATAGACGTAATGGTTTTCAGGAAAAAGGATAGGAAAAAACGAAATGACAACGATCAGCACAAAAACATGTGTGGTTCTTTTAGTCATAATAAAAAAGGGAGGCATGTGAGAAAAATCGCTCATACACCCTGCTCTTCATGTTTTTTTCAAAATTAAGGATTGGTTTTATTAAAGGATAGGCGTTATAAGGATTAAGGAGAGAAGAATGATGAGAAAGAAAAACGTGATTGCTACAATAGTAATAATTGTATCAACACTCACCATTATCAGTTCAGTGTTATTGTTTGGCGGTTTACTTCGAATTAACCTCTGGCCTCCACCGCCCCCTAAACCAAATACTAATTCTTCATCCGCTAATTTAATAATGCTAGATTGGCAAGAACTAGTCAATCAGAGTGAATCACAGGGACGCTATGCTTCCATAAATTTCGTAATAAAAAACGATGGAAACGGAACAGCAACGTTTGGGTCAGTTCAACTCCATAGCATTAATCAAGATGGGATAGTTAAAGCTGATACTATTCGATTTTTGCCTACAGGACTTCAAGCAGGTAAAACATATACATTAACATTTACAGTGGATCTTGAGCAGGAAGATACATTACTTAATAATACCATTAAAATAACTTGGAATGGAGGCTCAAACGATTATTCAAAGATTATCACATTATAAAAAGAAAAAATGACGTTCTCCGGTTGAAACGGAGAACCTCTGTTTGATGTATGAAGTTGTTTGTACCTTTATGTTTAATTCGTCGTCGTAATCCTCATCTTATAGAACGACCGCCAAACAAAGTACATCGAGACTACAAGGAACGCGACGAAGAGTGCGTAATTTACCATGATCCCTACGTTTTTAGAAAGCGTCACTGAAAGCTCTACTGCTAGCAGCCCAAACAGTGTCGTGAACTTGATGATCGGGTTGAGTGCTACCGATGACGTGTCTTTAAACGGGTCACCAACGGTGTCGCCAATCACGGTTGCGGCATGCAGCTCAGTTCCTTTCTCTTTGAGATCAACTTCTACGAATTTCTTTGCATTATCCCAAGCGGCGCCAGCGTTAGCCATGAAGATTGCCTGGAACAGACCAAAGATGGCAATGGAAATAAGGTATCCGACGAAGAAGTACGGGTCAAGGAACGCAAACGCAAGGGTCGCACAGAACACTGCAATAAAGATGTTAAACATGCCTTTCTGGGCGTACTGGGTGCAGATCTCAACGACTTTTTTACTATCCTGCACGGATGCTTTCTCAGTACTCTCAAGTTTAATGTTTCGTTTTATGAACTCAACAGCTCTGTACGCGCCGGTCACCACAGCTTGTGTTGACGCACCAGTGAACCAGTAGATCACCGCCCCTCCTGTGATGATCCCAAGGAAGAACATGGGGTTCATCAGTGACAGGTTTCCTAGCAGATTGGCTTGTAACCCGTTGGTTAGCAGAATGATAATGGAAAAGATCATCGTGGTTGCTCCAGCGACCGCTGTACCAATCAATACTGGTTTTGCTGAGGCTTTAAAGGTGTTTCCAGCACCATCACCTTCCTCAAGGAGTTCTTTGCCGTGTGCAAAATCAGGCTCAAAGCCAAAATCTTTTTTGATTTCTTCTTTGATGTTCGGGATTTCTTCAATTTGAGACAGCTCATAGATAGATTGCGCGTTATCAGCTACAGGCCCATAGGAGTCCACTGCTATCGTCACCGGCCCCATGCCAAGGAATCCGAAGGCAACAAGCCCAAAGGAGAACACCGCTGGCGCAATCATGATGGCATCAAGCCCTAGGGTGCTCACGCCGTACGCAGCGCCCATGAGCCCGATAATCGTAAGCCCAAGCCAGTATGCACTGAAGTTCCCTGCAACAAACCCTGAGAGGATGTTAAGAGAAGCCCCTCCCTCTCTAGCTGAAGTTACGACCTCTTGGATGTGTTTGGATTTCGTTGAGGTAAACACTTTGACAAACTCAGGGATGACTGCCCCAGCAAGAGTACCACAGGTAATAATGATAGAAAGCTTCCACCAGAGCGACCCGTCACCAAGATCTGGAATTAAAAAGTAGGATGCAATAAAGGTAAGAACCACCGAGATAATCGAAGTAATCCAGACCAATGAAGTCAATGGTGCCTCAAAGTTCATCTTCGTCGCATGTGAATATCGTGCTTTCGAAATCATATCATTGACTAGATACGAAAGGGTGCTTGCTACAATCATGAGGATACGCATGACAAAGATCCAGACTAGTAGCATGATTTTAATTTCTGAAGTCGCGACAGCAACAAGGATAAAGGAGATAAGAGCAACACCAGTGACCCCGTAGGTCTCAAACCCGTCTGCGGTAGGCCCTATCGAGTCCCCAGCGTTATCACCAGTGCAGTCCGCGATCACACCAGGGTTTCGCGCGTCGTCCTCCTTGATTTTGAAGACGATTTTCATCAGATCAGAGCCGATATCCGCTATCTTCGTAAAAATACCACCAGCGATACGTAAAGCTGCTGCTCCAAGGGATTCACCAATGGCAAACCCGATGAAACATGGTCCAGCATAATCACCAGGAATAAACAATAAAATGCAGAGCATCATGAAGAGTTCAACACTGATCAAAAACATCCCGATGCTGATACCTGCTCGGAGTGGGATCTGGTTTACTGGCAATGGTTTTCCACGAAGGCTCGCAAACGCAGACCTGGAGTTCGCAAGCGTGTTAATCCGGATGCCGAACCAGGCGACCCCGTAACTCCCTGCTATACCAATCAAGCTGAACAAGAGGATGATAATGACTCTGAAAAGCTCAAACTGCAGGAGCACCCCAAAATAAATGACAATGACGGTCCCAATAAAGACCCATAACATGAGTAAAAACTTTCCCTGGGTAATCAGGTAGGTTTTACAGGTCTCATAGATAAGCTCGGAGATATCACGCATGGAGCGGTGAGCAGGCAGGTTTTTGACCTTCAGGTAGTTGAGTAAACCAAACACAAGACCTAGCAGACACACCACAAGTCCTATCCCGAGCAGTACTCGGGCGTTTATCCCGAAGAAATCCATGGTCCCTAGATCAGGGAGCACCAGGCTTGCTTCTCCTCCGGTTTCTGCTGCCATGCTCGTCGGGGAAAGCAACATAAGCAACCCTGCAAGGATCAGGATAATAGAGACAGCGCGCATGAGTCGTCTCCGTGTTGTTCTCACATGTTCTTTTTTAATTTGTTCTGAAGTAGTCAGGTTTTCCATAAATAATTACACTCCTCTACTATAAATGATACTATCCCCAAAACAGGTTTTTCTATTTTAACGTGTCGTTTCTAAAAAGTTTGACCACAATAAGCTGATATCTTACATCCCCCAAAATTTATTTGTTTTTCGTTTTATATCAATAATTTTATTTAACACGTCTTTTTCATCCTCGTTGAGGACATTTAAAAGCTTGAGTTTGCAGGCATCGCTCTCAGGGAGATCGGTAAACATGATATCCCCGCCTTTTATCTGCCGACCAACGGTAACACCCTCAATAGAAATCGCAACCTCTGCACCCTGCAGCGCCTCAGTGATCGCCTTGTTTTCAAGCTGCATCCCCTTGATGGTCCCAATGGTTTTCCCGTCTTGATTAATCAACCGCATATCCACCTTGATGCGTCCACCCAAGATCCGGACACCAATAATGGCTGGATGGCTCACGCGGAACACAAACTCTGGTAAAAACTTAACCATCCCAGGATGTATGTAATCCTCCCGTCGTTTCTTCTCCAGCTCCTCCTTCTTTTTCACAACCCAGATCTCGTAATTTTCAATAATGGTGTAGATAACATCTTCGTTAAACACGGTCACATCCGTGTTGAGGAGTTCTTCTCTTGCCTCAGGCAGTATCTTGACATTGAAGGCAAAAATCGCTCGTTCTAAAGGATTATTAAACGCAGCGGTCTCCATGACGTCCCGCCGGGAGAGGTTCCCAATCTCCACCTTCCGGATACTGATCGCTTTTTCTCGAGATTCTTTCACCAGAGCCTCCAGTGAACCAATCGTATCAGCCTTGATATACAACCCGTCCTTATCCAACTCGATGTTGACCTGAGACTGGCTTTTTATCTCCGAGATAAGCTCATCTTTATTCCCTTGTACCACCCGCAGGGGTGCCCCGGGAACAACCATATCAAGGTTAGGTGCAGATATTTTAATCCCGCAGGCTGCATGAACCTCTTTGACGCTTTCAAAGTGCTCCCGAGGGTCACGGATCTCATCCATGGGTTTCGGTTTGAGCAACGCTTTTATCTTGGTGACCAGCGGCTCATTGCGCGTCCCAAAAATAATCGTATCCTCTTTTTTAAGCACGCCGCTGTAGATAATAGCATCAACGGTTGTCCCAAGTCCCACGTCTTCTTTGACCTCAAGGACCGTTCCTTTCCCCGCACCAGATTCACTAGCTAGCTGGTCCTCTAGGAATCGCTGTGCAAGACCGACAAGAATCATTAATAACTCAGGGACACCCTCACCGGTTTTTGCTGAGACCGGGATAATTGGCAGTGTCTTGCGGAAATCCTTTATATGAAAATACAGATCAGACTCAAAGCCCTTGTCATAGATGATGCCGATGAGCTCATAGAGTTTTTCTTCAAAGAGGCTTTTCGTCATCGGCCGTTGATTCAAGATCCGCTGCTCCCCAAAATCAGTGTTCTTCTGCCAGCCGTTGATGGCATCAATCTTATTTGCGGCGACCACAAACGGGGTTTTATACTGGCGAAGAATGCTCACCGACTCATAGGTCTGCGGACGAAACCCTTCATTGATATCAATAACCAAAATCGCAAGATCTGCAAGGGATCCTCCACGGGCTCGTAGCGTGGTAAACGCATGATGACCAGGGGTATCAATGAAAAGGAGGCCAGGGACTGAGAACTTCTTTTCACCAAGCAACGACCCACAGATAGAATAAATCGCATCGATAGGAACCTCGGTAGCCCCGATATGCTGGGTAATAGCCCCTGCTTCTCGTGCCGCGACAGTGGAGCCTCGAATATAATCTAAAAGGGATGTTTTCCCATGATCGACATGACCAAGAACACTCACAATAGGTTGACGCGTGAATTTCGAGGACTTAGGCATAACATTTTCACCCTGTAATAAAGCCGTAGATAAAACACGCTTTTAAAAACATATGGGTTAATGAAAAAACGTTTCTCCTGGCTCTTCTGCCGACAGAACCAGGATTCTCCCAATTCCCTTCACAAACATAAATGAAGAACCATTAACGATTCTAGAGAGATATTACGGTAGTTCAAGGGTTGCGTGACGGGACCGCATGGACTCTTCTGTTTCTTTTTTATTGTCCATAAGCTCTGCGATAATGCCATCGAGCAAGATCCAGGCGCTCGCCTCAAATAACGTTCCTAAAGGTGCAAGCTTTTTTCGCTCAGTATCATTACATTCATCAGAAAGGATAAGAGCGATATCTGCAAATTTCGTGATCCGTGAGTTTTTCTTCGCCGTCACCACCACGAGTTTAGCGCCGATATCATGGGCGATTTCCGCGGTCATGACCGCAGGAATTGTCTCCCCGGAGCCAGACACAATAAACACAAGATCACCTTTTTTCACGGGTGCACCAATGGTTTCCCCAATCACAAACGTCTGAAACCCCAGATGAACAAGCCTTATCGCGAACGCTTTGGAGACGAGCCCGGATCGTCCTGCGCCGTAGACAAAGATACGATGTGCTTTAAAAAACGAGGAGGAAACACGCTGAATATCTTTTTGTGATACCTGACTGAGTATGTCGGTTGTCTTGCGTCCGATATATTCAAGGGAACTTCGGAACATTTCTTGGTTTTTTTTCATTTCGTGACCTCAGAGAGGTCTTTATAGTACGCAACTTCTTTCCCGGTCCGCTTCATGATTGCTTTTTCTACCTGCAGGCGGATGTACACTGCATCATGCTCAAGCAAGGGCGATTCGGAGATAAGGGTGACGTTCAGGTTCCGATCAAGGATAACCTCGATGAGAGGTGCCAGCGGCATATCACCTTTTTTAATAGGGAGATGGTAAAACTCGTTCCCGTTTTCATAGAGAACACCAGTGATATGAAGTAAAAAATGTCGCAGGCGTAAGGGTTTAAGTTTATCAAAAATCGCTTCAAAGTCTTCTTGTTCTTTTAAACATCCGTTCCCCCTGGCATGGATATGACCCAGGTCCAGGACAGGAATGACTTCTTTGACATGGGAACAGACCTCGATGATCTCATCAAGGCTGCCGAATACTTTTTGTTTCCCCATGGTTTCTATCGCGAGTCGTACTTTGAATTTTTCTTTCTTAAACATGCTTACGATTTTTTTTGAGTTCTTTATGATAAGTTTCATAGTTTTTTTCGGGCTGTTTTCCGCATAGAACCCAGGATGGATGACGAGTGTTTTTGATCCGATGCTGTTTGCCATTTGCGCTGATTTCATGATTTTTTCAAAGCTCATGGTGACTTCTTCTCGATCACCAGCAAGATTCAGGTAGTACGGCGCGTGCACATGGATTTCCATGTCGTTTGCATTCGCGTACTCTTTGATGAATTTTGCTTCTTCATCAGATAGAACATACAGTCCGCGAACAAATTGAATTTCTATGGCGTTTAAATCAAGATTTTTATGCGTATATGCAATCCCATCCTTGTTGGTGCGTCCTTTGCAGGATAAAGGGATACCGGCTTGCCCGATTCGTATCATACGTCTTCCTCCCACTTCGTTTCAACAAACGAAGGGTTATTCTTTTGATAAAAAATATGTTAGGCTAATTCCTCCAAACGACTCATGATGTTCCAGATGAGTGTTCGCCCATGAAGAGGGATATTGGGATCATTGGCGAGTTCATCAAGTCTGGAGCTCGCGGAGGCGACACGTAGGTCAATAGGATCATTTGGTTTAAGCAGCATTTGTTTGACTTCTTCTGCTCCTCGCCGTATGTTTCTTGGGATAGAAGTGTCCTCGCTAATCATGTTCAATCCGTCACAAATCTGGTCAATCTTCTTAGGATCATTGGGCATAACAGGTCACCACTAGACTTGAGGGTATCACCAAGCAAGATAAAAATATTTGGGCTATTCCTTAAGATATTCCGCATTAAGTATTTTGATGATTTCTGCAGCAATATTCTTCCCTATACCCTGGATTTCACAAAGGTCTTCTTCAGAGGCATTAGCAAGTGCACGGATACTTCCAAAATGCGCTAGGAGGCGGGAGGCAAGCACCGCGGAGACATTGGGGAGACCTTCGACCAGGAATTGCTGATGCTCGGTAATGGATTTCGCTGGTTTTTCACCCCTTATAGCGACTATTTTTTCGCCAGTTTTTTGTTCACGGTGTGCCATGATAAAGAGAAAGTCAGCGGTCTCCTGGGCTGAATGGGTCGTGATGATCGGGATGCCGAAGTCAACGATAATCGAGACTAAGGCACCATAGATCGCGTTATGGCTGATATTGCGCCTCGTGAGCAGGTCTTCCCCTTCAATAACAAGGAGTGGTCGTGAATAGGCGGCTCTGAGGTTTTTTATCTGTACAAACAGTTTTCCTTCAATGAGGGAGCCAAGGAAGTCATCCACGGTTTTTCGTTCAACCCCGATACGGGTGGAAAGGATGTAGTCGCCAATGTCGAGTTGTTGCGGCTCGACCATCACGTCTTTAAGAGAGAGGTATCGCATGACCGGGGAGCGTGATTCCCGGTGGTCCACGATGATTTTGATGTCGGTTTTTTTCGGGTACTCATCAAGTCTCTTTTGGTTTTCCTGATGTAACACGGCTTGATAAATTGCTGAAGGGTCCTGGATTTTTTTCCGCAACGCAGTCCGAAGGATTTCTAGTTCACTGTGCATACGTCGTTCTTTTTGCCGGGACGACCAGTAGTACGCCTCATCAGGTGTTCCTTTGGCAATAAGGATGATGACTTTTCCCGCCATTTTTCTTGCGGTTCTCCCTTTACGTTGAATGGTTCGTATCTCTGAGGGGACTGGTTCGTAGAAGACGACAAGGTCCGTGGAAGGGATATCGAGACCTTCTTCAGCAACGGAGGTCGCAATAAGGACGTTGTAATCGTTTGCACTGAATCGCCGAATAATGTCGATTTGTGTTTTTTGGGTGAGTCCTTTATCAGTGCTTTTTGTGGCTTGTCCAATGAAGCGGACTGGTTTGGCTACCGGGAGTTTTTCAAGTTCTTTATAGACGATAGAGGAGGTGTCTCGGTAATGAGTAAATACTATTATTTTTGATTCTTTATTGCGAGTAAGCTGTTCTTTGACAATGGTGACGATCTCCTGGATTTTGGGATGCTCTATTTTAAGGGATCGAATGTACGCGATTGCTTCGAGTACATTTGGGTCTTTTAGGATATCTCGTGAGGCTTTACTTCCTCCTTTTGAGGCGGCTTCCTCTACAAGTCGGGAAAAGTAGCTGCTCAGGGCGTTGACACCCTGGGTTTGTAGCAGTTCAATCGCATGGGCAAGTTTCATGGCAGCGTTTTGTGCGCTTGCTGCGTCAAACAGTTTTCGTGACGGTTGAGGCGTGGCGCGGATCACTTCTTGGATGCGATGCTGGACTTCTAAGAGTTTTTTTCGGCTGATTAGAGCAACGGCTGCCGTGTCGATGACGCCAATGCTTTTGAGAGTGGTGAGGCGGGCAGCAAGTGCTTTTCTGAGTAGCTGCAGCGTGTAGGAAAATTCCTGAGGGAGTATGATTTCTTTCCATTTGATGTCAAGATCATGTACGTAGGGTCGAACATCCGGGTCTATTTTTGTCCGTATTTCTATGGTGGTGACTTCAAGGTTTTTACAGACCGTAAGGATCTCTGAAAGGTTATTTCCTGGGGATGCGGTCATCCCTAAGCAGCGTCGGTCTTCGCGTTGTTTTTTGTAGATATCTGAAATAAAGACGTAGGCGTAGTTTCCTGCGGCACGGTGCACCTCATCAAAAATGATGAAGGAAGTATTGGAGAGATCATATCGTTTTGAGATAAGGTCATTTTCGATGACTTGCGGGGTGGAGACGATGATGCGTTTTTCTTTCCAGAGTGCGATGCGTTTTTCTGGAGAAACCTCCCCGGTAAAGACCGCTACGGCATCATCAAGGGTGAGAAGGTTGGTAAGATATTGTGCATGTTGGTTGACTAAAGGTTTTGTGGGAGCCAGAAACAGGATGTTGGTGTCCTTTTTTTTAAGTTCTTTGGCGATAACAAGGACGGCGATAGCGGTTTTTCCCATGCCTGTGGGAAGCACAACAAGAGTGTTTGCGTGTTCTGCTGCGTTTGCGATGTTGACTTGGTACTCGCGTCGCTCCAAAGAATCAGGTTTGATGTAGTCGTGCTTTATGTACACAGGTTCGACATGGTTTTTGGGTTTTAGTATGTTTGGGGGAAGATGTGTGTTGACCACTCAGCTCGCCCATTTTTCAGCATGATGCAGCACTTAGTGTGAGATAGTTTATCATCATCGTGGTCATGGGTATTCAAGGGATAGGAATTTTTAAGAGTTTCTACTAGTGAGAAGTCGTACTATTTTTTAGTTTTGAGTCTTGCTGTGACAAAAAAGTTTTTTTGTCTGTAAAAAAGCGGTGATTCCTCCAAATATTTAAATGAATAAACATGATGTGTTTTTTGTGGTGGAACTAGAGATTTTCTCACTTGCTATTCCAGTATGGGCAGTCGTTCTCTGTCTGCTTATCGTTGTAGTTCTGATCTGGCAGTTTTTCCGCTTTACGATACGACTCCTTTTGTTTTTCCTCTTGTTTTTTGTTTTACTGATTGGGCTTGATCTGTTAGGTGTGTTTACTTGGGTAAAAGATAATATTCTTGCGTCTTTTCTCTAAAAAAGGGAAGAAAGTATTTGATGTGAGAGCTTGCTAAGTGGTAAAATTGATTTTTGTTGAAACAGTTATCGTGTTGATGTCGTTGACAAGTTGTTCTATATTGAATGGTTTTTGAATGTAATCATGGACAAAAGGTTCGAGTCCTTTCATTTTGTCAGGGTCTGCGCGTCCGCTGGCGGTGATAATGGAGATAACGACGTTCTTGGTGAACCCTCGTTTCACGATTTCTCGTAGGGTTGTCCAGCCGTCCATGAACGGCATCATAAGGTCCATGAGGATGACTCCTTTGAAGCCTCGTTCGAGTTCTTCAATGCAGTCACTTCCGCTGTCGACGGTGAGGACTTCGAAGTTTTGATGTTCAAACAGAGTTCGAAGGCAGACCAGCAGGTCTGGGTCATCATCGACAATCATGATTTTTTTAACCATCATTTCAGCTCTTGACTACGATTGACATGATATACTTTATCAATATTGGTTTATATACTTATCTCATCAGAATGACGGAATGGAAAATTAACAAGCCTCAATTTCTCCAAGTAAAAAAAGATTAACACGTGTTATTTCAGATTCCACAATGAATCACTAAGTTCACCAATCTGCTCCGGGGTCAGCTCCTCGATGCGTAAATCCAGGTAAGGAAGACGCTCGTAGTTCTTAGACAACCCCTTGACCGTATGACGTATCTTCTTTCGCCTATGGTTAAATAACTGCTTCGTAAGCTCAAAAAAGAACGTCTCATCACAGACAGAAAACGCTGGATCCTTACGAGGAATAAGCTCAACAATGCAAGAATCAACACGAGGGATGGGATCAAAACAGGTACGAGAAACCTCTTCTAAGATGGTACAGTGCGCCCTATAATACACACCAACGGTGAGACGTGAATATTCTTTGGTTTTCGGTGATGCAACAAGCCTTTTCGCAAAATCCTTCTGATACATCAGCACTGCCTTGGTAAAGGAGGATTCGAGGAATTTAAATGTTATAGGGGATGATATCTCAAAGGGGAGATTGGAGACAATCTTTGTAAAGTGCGACAGACGCTGAAAATCAAGCTTGAGGGCATCTCCAGCGATAAGAGTCACGTTCTCAGGGATGATCGGCCGCAGCAGTTCAACGAGTCGCGGGTCGATTTCAATAGCGATCACCTGTTTTGCCTTCCGGGCGAGTAATTCGGTAAGAACCCCTTTACCTGCTCCGATCTCCAGCACAACATCATTGGGAGAAAGCGTCGCATACTCAACCTCTCGTGCTGCAACGGAATCATCAATAAGAAAATGCTGCCCGAACCGTTGTCTTGCCATTCTCTCAGGTTTGATGATCTTTCGTGAGTGGCGGACGGGTAAAAACACGGTATTTCTGATTAGGATCGGTCAGCTCCAACTCAATGCGTTTTGAGATGAGTTTATCAGGGGACCTTAGAAAAGAAATACGGTCTTGCATCTCTTTAAAGGAGGTAAATGGCTGTTTCTTGCGTTCATCCAGGATTTCGATCATCATCTTCTTCCCAAGACCCGGTAAAAGCTCAAGGACATGGAAACGGGTGGAAATCGCTGAGGCTTCATTGAAGAATTTCACGTAACGCGCCTCATTATTATGAACGATATCAAGCAGGACATACGGGAGTTCCCCATGAGCGGTCGATGTTAAATCCTCGTAATTCACACGACCTTTGATCTTCTCAACCTTGGTTCTCTGCGAAGGGTCTTTGCCGACATAGATACGTTCACCAACGGTGAATGTCGTGTCCCGCCGGGGGATTAACTCAAGAAATGTGAACTGGCTTTCACCAATGCCGTACACCACCGGGTTTCTCTTAAATGCTGGGAGATCCCCTCGTCCTTTTGCTAAAAAATCTATTACGTAGACATAGTCTTCCATTCACTCCAACCCCCACCAACCATTATTCTACAGAATGTTTCTTTACGGTCTCCAAGATATTTTTTATTTCTTTATCATTTGGCGTGTACCGCTCCTTTGAAAAAATAGCCTTCACATCATCCTCGGTGTTTGGGAGGATATCTGCTATTTTATAGGCATGAGTCTCTTCGACATGATCTAATTTTTGTAACTCGGCTATGAGATCCTTGGTTTGTTTCGCAGAGAGTTTCGCGAATTTTTCTGCGTGCTCCAAAGCGATTTTCTGTTCGTAAATCAGTTCCGTTCTCTCCTTACTTATTTTTTTTAGTATGTTCTTTACTTCTGCAAGTGAAATAGGTTTCCCGGTCTCTTTTGTTGAGGCATCCATTTTATGTGACTCTCCCTAAATGTTCTGGAAGTACGACAAGTGTTTTAGGTTTTTTTCCGACGGTAATCCCAACAAGATATGCGTCACCTTGCATGCCTTTAATCTTACCGGTATATCCCTGGAACCGGTGATGCGGCATACCTTTGTGAACTGCGGAGTCAATGACAATGCTTACGCTCGAGCCGATTTCGAACTGTTGAAGTGCTCGAGTAATCGAGGATAGCCCGCTGGTTCGCGGTTTTTTTCTCATGATGTATCTGCTTTTGCTTCGTGTTCCT
>Ga0315289_10001557_pt1 | contig 35734 bp, 36 predicted proteins | sample YL17G11_40_MG_FD_203452 | JGI IMG/M metagenome (GOLD analysis project Ga0315289, IMG submission 203452) | Sediment microbial communities from Yellowstone Lake, YNP, Wyoming, USA - YL17G11_40 | ecosystem: Environmental > Aquatic > Freshwater > Lake > Sediment | place: USA: Wyoming | collected...
CATCCACGATAAGGCGGCCCTCGTGACCACAGTGAAAGCAGAAAAGCAGCCTCTCACACGTGGGCCGCACGAGCTTGGGTTCCCGCAGAGAGGGCTGGCCCTTGTCGAAGCCGTGAGACTCTTGAAGCCAGGCGTGCCACGCCTTCACTGCCACGCCAGCGGGCAACTGTCAGGATGCCGATTCGAAAGGCCGCTGGGGTGGGAGGACCCTGAGGGCGATCTCGTATTGGCCGAAAGGGAAGCAGTCGTCGAGTCGAAGGACACCCGCCGCGTCCGCGCCCTTTGGAAGGAACTGCTCACCCGACGCGAGCGCCGCCGGTGGGGCCTCAGGGCGGAGCGAGATGGGATAGACATTGCCCTGAGAAGGTTCAGTCGAGCATATGAGAACACAGGCTGGCTAGATCGCATCGTAGACTTGACCATCGCCATGGAAGCATTGATCAGCCCAGATGACCAACGGGAGTTACGGCACCGTATTGCCTTGAGGGCCGCACACCTTCTTGGCAGTGGTGGGAACTCATCTACGACTGTTTATCAACGCGTTCTCAAGATGTACGATGCCCGGTCAAAAATCGTGCATGGCGGCGGCCCTGACGAGAAGAAGCAGGCGCGCTGGCTTTCTGCTCTAAGCGGGCTAGAATATGACCCTAACGAGGATATTTACCCTCTTGTTGAAGCGGCCCTCGAGGCTGCAAGAGAAATAGTCCGCCGTTTGACACGGGGGTGTATGGGGCTTCAGAAGAAATCCGGGCCAGGCCCCAGATGGCCCCTTCCTAAGAATTTTGATCAGCTCATGTTGGACGTCAGTCAAAGGAAACTGTGGCAGAGAGAGTTCCAGCGCTGAGGCCCACTCTCGACCTGCGGAGAGGTGTCTCACCTACATCGGGCGATCTTGCTCTCCGTCCTTGACCTAAAGCGAAACACGACCGGTTTGCCTACTGCCGCTCGTCCTGCTACCATACGTAAGGTTGTGGTTGAGGAAGTGAAGACAGCACCCGCCCCCGACGGTGCCTGCCTGCCGTCAGGCTGGGCCGGCCTGGGCCAGCCCAGCTACGTCTGGCGCTTCGGCCTGGAGCGCCGCCTCGATCTCATCCGCCGCCATGTTCCCCTGCAAGGCCGCCGCATCCTCGATATCGGTTGCGGCGTGGGGACGTTCGTCCAGCGCCTGCGGGAGTTCTCGCCCCACGTGTATGGAGTGGACATCGACCAGGAGCGGGTTCGCAGGGGAGCGATGGCTCTCCCCCACCTGGTGGTGGCAGTGAGCGAGCACCTGCCCTTCGCCGACGCCACCTTCGATGTCGTCCTTCTGCACGAGGTCCTGGAGCACGTGCGCGACGACCGGCTCACCCTGGGGGAGGCCTGCCGGGTGACCAGGCCCGGGGGAAGGATCGTTATCTACTGCCCCAATCGTCTCTACCCCTTCGAGACCCACGGCATCTTCCTGGGCAAGCGCTACCTCTTTGGCAACATCCCCCTGGTGAACTATCTGCCGGACGGCTTGCGCAAGCGGCTGGTGCCGCACGTGCGCGCCTATACGAGGCGCGGCCTCAGGCGGTTGTTCGCTGGCCTGGCGGCGAGGCCAATCGTCCATACCTGCATCTTTCCGGGATTCGACAACCTGGCGGCTCGAAGTGCCCTAGTCTCTTCGATCCTGCGCCGCGTGGTCTACCCGCTGGAGAATACACCCCTGAGCAACTTTGGCCTGTCTCATTTCGTTGTACTAGAGAAGAGGGGATAGAGAGGTCATGACCAGCGCGAACAGATCTCGGCGGCGGAGGCTGCGGCGGCTCAACGGTGGTCGTCAGCAGCGCTCCCGCCCTGCCTGGTTGTGGCTGGTGAGCGCCCTGGCGTTGCTGCTGCTGGCGTTCGGGGCCCTCGGCAGCGGCGCTGCCTTCGCCGTCTATTACCACTACGCGCACGATCTGGCTGGGCCCGACGAGGAGCTGGCGCGCACCGGCTCGGCTGGCAGCCGCATCTTCGATCGGAACGGCAAGCTGCTCTACGAGTTCGTGGACCCCCTGTCCGGCTTGAAGAACCCTGTCCCCATATCGGAGATCTCTCCCTGGCTAATCCAGGCCACGATCTCTACCGAGGACGCCAGCTTCTACGACAATCCGGGGGTGAACATAAAGGGGTTGCTGCGGGCTGCCATGGAAAACCTGACTCCGTTCGGGCCCGGCTTCTTCAAGGGCAGCGGCGGCAGCTCCATCACTCAGCAACTGGTGAAGAACGTCTACATTCCGCTCGAGGAGCGCACTGAGCGGTCGGTGGCGCGCAAGCTGAAAGAGGTCATCATGGCCATCGAGCTGAAGCGCCGCTACAGTGACAACCAGATCCTGGAGTGGTATCTGAACCAGGTCTACTATGGCAACTTTGCCTACGGCGCTGAGGCCGGCGCCTGGCGCTACTTCGGCAAGCCGGCCAAGGACCTCACGCTGGCGGAGGCGGCGATGCTGGCCGGGATCCCCTCGGCGCCTGGCTACTACTCTCCCGCCCTCCTCGAGAACCGGCCAGAGGCCACCCGACGTCAGCAGTACGTTCTGGACCTGATGGTGGAGCACGGCTACATCACGCAGCAGCAGGCCGATGAGGCAAAAAAGGAGGAGTTGTCCTTCGAGGAGGGGACATTCCCCATTCGGGCGCCCCACTTCGTGTTCTATGTGAAGGACGTCATCACCAAGATGTGCGAGAAGGGGCAGCTGCAACTGGCGCCGGACACCGACTGCTCTCAACTGGTCTACCGCGGCGGCCTGCGGGTCACCACCAGCCTCAACCTGCCGTTGCAGCAGAAGGCGGAGAGCATCATCGAGAACGTCATCAGCACCAATGAGAACATCTACGGCGGTCACAATGCCGCCGCGGTGGTCATTGAGCCGGCCACCGGCGAGATCCTGGCGATGGTGGGCAGCCGCAACTACGACCGGGCGGACATCGACGGACAGGTAAACATCACCACGTCCGAGCGCTCGCCCGGCTCCTCGGTAAAGGTGTACACCTATCTGGCCGCCTTTCTTCAGGGCTGGACGCCGGCCACCATAGTCAATGACACCCCCATCGACATCAAATCGGCCACCGGTCGGCCCATCCAGAACTGGAACTTCTCGTTCAAGGGGCCGGTGACCGTGCGGACGGCTCTATCGGAGTCGATCAACGTCGCGGCCGTTAGGACAATCCTGGCGGTGGGTGTCGAAACTGTCGTCGACGTTGCTCACAAGATGGGCATCACGTCCCTGAACGAGCCCGGCCGCTACGGGCCTGCCCTCACCCTCGGCGGCGGCGAGGTCAAGCTTCTCGACCACACCTATGCCTACAGCGTCTTCGCCAACAGCGGGCTGATGGTAGGCATGCCCACGGTGGAGGACCTGCCCGCGGGCTACCGCCAGCTCGATCCGGTGGCCATCCTGAGGGTGGAGAACGCTCTGGGAACAGTGCTGTACGAGTACAAGGGGGCCGATTCGCTGCAGGTGGTGCCGGCAAACTACGCCTACCTGATCACCGATATCCTCTCCAAGAGCGCTATCCAATGGGCCTTGCTCACCATCTCACGTCCGGCGGCCGCCAAAACGGGCACCAGCGAGGAGTTCCGCGACAGTCTGGTGATGGGCTATACCCCCGATCGGGCGGTGGGTGTGTGGATGGGCAACGCCGACAACACTCCCATGGCCGAGGGCACCTTCAGCTTTGCCGGCGCCGGCCCCATATGGAAGCAGATTATGGAGGCTGCCCACGAGGGCATCGCGTCCCACGATTTTGCGGTCCCGAAAGGCGTATACTTCGCTCCTTGCGTCGGCAGGATGGAGGTCTTCGTGGAGGGGACCGGGTGCAGCTACGTGGCGCCGAGACCCAACCCCACCCCAGCTGCTAGCGCTACTCCAGCTCCCACTGGCACTCCTGGCCCGCGTCCCACCGGCACTCCGGCGACGCCGGGAGCTGCTCCCACGGTCACCCCTGCCGTCACCCCGGCCAGCACGCCCCATCCCGAGCCATCCCAACTCCCCTCTACTCCAAAGCCGACGGCCCAACCTCAGGCCACCCCGTAGCTCGCCCTCGACGTTTTCAGGGCCGCAACGAACTGTAGTGCTTGGTAGTGGGTCAGTTTGGGGGGGCTTGATACCCAGCCCTAGCAGTTGTGAATTTGGGACGTAATAGGAAGAGAGGGCACATAGGCCCTCTCTTCACAACATTCAAACCAGCAAGCAGATGACTTCCGCTCTAGCCATCCCTGCAGATAGTATAGAGATCAACGATCATTTTGTCAAGTCCTCCGATTCAAAGTTCTCCCGCTCACCAATTGCCTCGATCAGATCCTCATAGACATCGAGGGCCGAGCGAGCAAGCCGAACTGTAGCTCGATAGTTCTCAGGGAATCCGGTTACGCTAACAAGAAGGCTATGGATCGCCTCAACCTGGGGATCGTACTCTTGACCCAAAAAGTCGCTAATCGCGTCGAGATTATCAGCCAGGTTCTGGGCGGTCGTGTGGGCGTTCCCGTGCAAGCGCCGCAGTTGGTTGGCGCGCCCTCGGTCAACTGTTAGCCTCACCTTGCCAAAGAGGAACTCTGTTGTACCGAGGCGGTCCTCAGATACGTAAGTTGCGAATTCCTCCACCACTCTTCGTGCATGAATCAGTGTCCGGCGGCTTTCGTACCACGCTCGTCGGAACTCAGCGCGACCCTGTTCTTCTTGGACCTCCCGTTGGCGGCGTTGCTCTAGATACGCACCGCCAGCGAAGACAACGCTAAGAATGCCAAAGGCAATGGCAAACGGGTCGGGATCGATATCCTCCCCCGCTTGCTGTTTGCCATAGAGGCCTTGCCAGTATAGCGGTTGTCGATGCGATTCCATCAGGTCGCAATAATATCCATTTTCTCGGAGTTTCGCAATAGGCTACTAGTCCTGTGGGGCAACCCACATGGTATACTGAGGCCATGCCAAAGCGTTCAAGCAAGAAGCAACCGCAAGACGTCAATCTGTTAGCCGCCAGCATCGTTGAAGAGGCTACCAGTGAGTCCGCCAAGAACCCTCATGCTGTCGCGCTAGGGCGACTAGGTGGCAAGAAGGGCGGGCCAGCTAGGGCCAAGAAGCTGACGCCGGAACAGCGGCGAGAGATCGCACAGAAGGCCGCTGCTGCTAGGTGGGCGCATCGTCATCCTCATTGAAATCAAGCGGCATCAGATACTGTGGCCCCTTCATTGGGAAGACTTTATCCAAAAGTCTTCGGAACCGTCCCCAGTTTGATGAAGCTCGCATTAGTGTTATGACAGCAACCAAGTGTTTTTCGAGATGGGGATGGCCTATGTCCTCTGTCAAGAACTGGTGATGCCTGTGCCGACGCCAGCCCTCTCTGATTACGGGATTCCGGGTCCGGAGTTCTTCGAGAACCCCTGGGGGCAATTTCTCATAAACTATCTCACAGGTGAGTTTGCCGACGAGTTTGGGCCTCTTTGGCGAAGGGGGGCTATATTCCCATCCCCTGAGACGGAATAGTTCCCGATAGAATTCCTCGGGGAATCGTTTCGTCCATGGCAGGAGTTCCTTTGAAATATAGGCTTCCAGGATTTTGTGTAGCTCTAGCCTGTCTCTGACCTCCTGGTATCCTGTTGCTTCATCGACAAGCGCAACTATGCCGACGTGGGCTAGGCCAGCCAAGAGAATTTCGGCGCTGCGCGCAATATGCTCCTGGGGAGGCCCCATTAGTTTCTCGGCTCTTCGGGCCGATAACCAGACATTGCAGATTTCCGGTAAGAGCGTCGCCAGAATCCCTTCCCGCTCGACCTTGCCATAACGGGAGTGGTAGATAATCGGCTGAGAAAGGGCAACTTGGAGGCTAGGGGGGACAAAGGCCGCCAAGTTGCCTGCTGAAATGAAGACCGGCAACGTAGAGCCATCAGCCGCCTTCTTCTTCCGCCGCCAATGGGCGCCACCTCGTTTGCCGCCTAGCGCCTTTGTAACCCCTCGCTGTGAAAGCACTCGTTGACCATTGTTCAACACCGCGCATGGCAACAGTAGATCACCGATGACTATTGTTCCCGTATGCGTTGAATGAGGGGTGCTGCTAGGTTGATCTTGTCGTTGCCATCGAATCTCTGCGGCATGGCGAGCGATATCTTTTCGCTCGTCATCGGTGAGCGCGGCAGACCGCGCCTTTCCGCCCTTTGAGCCAATCTCCCGCGTATCTATCTTGGCCATCGTTGGCGCCTCCTTTACACCCAAGAAGTATGAGGCATGAGTGGCCCTCTTGTCAACTACTTGCCCGCTAAGTATAATTGCTTGGTGCTCAGAAAGTCCTGCAAAATCGTCTATTTTTAGTGGCGCCAGGGGTTGACAAATGCCTGTGCGCTCAAGTATTATAGATAGTGAGATGAACAGATTGCCGACTGAAATGCGAGTCCAGGTGGTAGCTTCCCTAGTGGAAGGCAACTCGATTCGGGCTACCTGCCGCATGACTGGCGTTGCCAAGAACACGGTCGTCAAGTTGCTGACCGAGCTAGGCGAAGCCTGCCAGCGGTATCAGGATGAGCACCTTCGCAACCTGCCCTGCGAGCGGGTTCAGTGCGATGAGGTGTGGTCTTTCTGCTACTCCAAAGACAAGAATGTCCCTGAGGAGCACAAGGGTGAGTTCGGCTATGGGGACGTGTGGACGTGGACGGCCCTCTGCGCCGACACCAAGCTAGTTCCCTGTTGGCTCGTAGGACGGCGTACAGGCGCAGACGCACGCGCTTTCATCTCTGACCTGGCTGACCGGCTTGCCAACCGCGTCCAACTGACGACGGATGGCTACAGGGCATATCTTGGGGCTGTCGAGGAAGCCTTTGGTGCTGACATCGACTACGCCATACTGGACAAGATGTACGGCCCTGAGCCGGAAGGACAAAGACGCTACAGTTGCGCCGATTGCGTCGGGACTAAGCGCCGCGTTGTTACGGGAAAGCCCAACCCGAAGGACATTTCGACTAGCTACATAGAGCGGCAGAATCTCACGATGAGGATGGGGATGAGGCGGTTCACGCGGCTGACCAATGCCTTTTCCAAGAAGGTCGAGAACCTAATGCACGCGGTATCGCTGCACTTCATGTACTACAACTTCGCCCGCGTCCACAAGTCGATTGGCACCACGCCAGCGAAGGCAGCGGGTATCGCGGATCACGTCTGGTCGCTGCATGAAATTGTGGCGTTGCTGGATTCAAACTGACCCACTACCTAGTGCTTCGGTCTAGGTGAGACATGGATGGTCGGACCTCCTCTGACCGCTCGCCCTGAGCCTGTCGAAGGACGAGCGGGGGCTCATGGTTCGACAGGCTCACCATGAGCGGGGTAAAGGCCCACCATGAGCGGGGTAAAGGCCCACCATGAGCGGCCCTTAAGAGGGGGCCGCGATGTATCGACTGCCGTCATCGGGAGCGACGTGTGGAAATTCGCCCACTTGTGATCTCTCGCATGTCTTGAAACACCACGCGGGTGGCGTGACGTGATATGATGAGCGTGAGGCCGCTTGGCGGCTGGCGACGAAGGGAGGGCGATCATGGTCAAGGGTGGCGTCGAGAGACCGTTCGAGTACGAATATCGGCCAGGCGAGGAGCTGGTGTTGCGCTTCCGCAGGCCCGTGCTTGACCTGATTCCGGCGGAGGTTCACGAGCATCTGGCGGCGGGCAGGAAGGAGCTCCTTCTGGCCATGCGCGGCTTTGTGGACGCGGCCATCAGTCGCCTGGAGGAGCGGGAGCAGGCAAGGACGCAGCGGCGCACTGAGATCAAGGTGGAGTGAGGCTCCCGGCCGCCCTTTCGACTAGCAGGCGGTCCAGTTCCTTCTCGCTGGTGATTTCGGCCACCGACCGGATGAAGTCGCCCAGGGAGGGGCTGAGCCGCTGCAGCGCTAGCATTTTGGGGCCGATGAGGCTGCTGGAAGCGGGCGTATCGCCGTAGAGCCCGTTGAAGGCGAAGTAGGCCTGGTTGATCTTGCGGATGTAGAAGCCACTTTCGGCGAGGAGTTTCCTCCTTTCCTCCATCAGTGCCTCGGCCTCGCCGATCTTTCCCTCGCTCAGAAGCCTGTCTACCTCCAGGCGCAGCTCGTGCATCTCCGCCTTGAAGTAGATGCGTGCCCCCTCGCTTGCCCCGTCGGCGGCGAAGTCTGGCTGGGGTAGGGGGAAGCGTTGCTGCACCAGCTCAGCTATCTGCCGGCCGCCGATGTTGGCGACGGTCTCGTTGAGGGTGCGCAGGGTGGTGTTGTCGAAATAGTGGCTTCCCAGGGGGTGGAAGAAGAGGTACTGGTGTAGCCACTCGTGGGCGACTGTCGCCAGAACGTCCGCATAGCTTGCGTACTCGGGTACAGTGCTGGGGTAGGTGGCGATTCCACTGATGTTCATCACCAGGCTGGAGACGCCGCTGGCGGCCGTCTCATCCTCTAGCGCCGTCACCTGCTCGCTGGTTAGGCCCCTGCGCAAGAGGATGGCCCGGTCGAAGGAGATGCGCTCGCGGGGGGAGATGACCAGCACCAGCGGCGGCTGGTCGAACTCGAAGTCCAGGGGCGGGAAGACGAAGCGCACCTGGGAGAACAGGGGCAGGGAGGTGGTGAGCCCTTCGTCCTCGACCACCTTGGACACGCGCTTCTCCAGGATGGCCTCCACCTTATTCTCCAGCCGCTCCTGCTCCTTGCGTTTCTCCTCCAGGGCCGAGCGCAGGGATTCACCTTCGCCCGCGGCTGCCTCTCGCTCCAGGGATGCCACCTCCGCCGCCAGGGCGAAGTATCGCTGGAGCATATCGTTTTCCTCTGCGAGGCTGGGGCCATCGTCGAAGAGGTGGCCGATCTCGTACAGCCAGCGGTTGAGGACGTGGCGGATCTCCCAGCCGGTGAGGTCGTAGCGGAAGGGGGCAGCGGCCTTCGATATGGGGTCGGAGGGCCCGCCGCCGCGCAGCAAGACGACAGCGCTGGCCACGGCGGTGACCAGAAGGAGGAGGCTTGCGACGGCTGCTGCTATGCGCCAGGGCATCGGGCGAACCAAGCAGAGGCTAGGCGCTCTCGACCGTCCTCTTGCCTGATGACAGCTCGGGCCGCTGGTACGAGCCGAAGCCGTCTCCCTTCACTTCCACGCTGTCAAGGATGTCCAGGGGTTCCTCCTGGCCGTCGAAGACCCGGAGTATCTGGTAGGTGGTCGACCTCTGAGCGGGCCGCCTGCCCACCTCGCGAATCAGGGCCTTCAGTTCCCTTGGGCGCATCAGTTGGCCATTGGTGGCGCCGGCGGCGGCGGATATGCTCTCGTTGATCAGGGTGCCGCCGAAGTCGTTGGCCCCGGCATTCAGGCAGGACTGGGCGAGCTTGGGGCCTTCTTTGACCCAGGAGACCTGTATGTTGGGGATCCAGTTGTTCAGCATCAGTCTCGATACGGCGTACATCTTCGTCACCTCGCCGGCCGTGGCGCCAGCGCGAACATTCTTGACCAGGCCCTTCCGGTACATGGGCGCCTCCCAGCATACGAAGCTGAGGGGAACGAACTCGCTGAAGCCGCCGGTCTCCTTCTGGATGTCCCGCAGGAGGGCCAGGTGCTTCGCCTTGTGCCACGAGCCCTCGATGTGACCGTACATGATGGTGGCGCTGGAGGGGATGCCCAGGCGATGGGCGGTGGTGATCACGCGGACCCAGTCGGCGGTGCTGATCCGGGCGGGCGAGATAACCTTGCGGATGCCATCGTCCAGGATCTCAGCGGCGGTGCCAGGCAGGCTGCCCAGGCCGGCCTCCTTGAGCAGCGTGAGGTATTCCGCCAGCGGCGTCCTCGACCGAAGGGCGCCGTAGAGCACCTCCTCGGGGGAGAAGGCGTGGATGTGGATATCAGGAACCTCCTTCTTGATGGCCTGGCAGATGTCGATGTACAGGTGGCCGTCCATTCTCGGTGGTAGGCCGGCCTGAATGCACACCTCGGTCGCTCCCAGCTCCCATGCCTCCCTGACCCTGCGCACCAGCTCCTCGATGGGCAAGAAATAGGCCTCCTCCTGGCGATGGCCGCGGCTGAAGGCACAGAAGCCGCATCGCTTGATGCAGACGTTGGTGAAGTTGATGTTGCGGTTTACGACGTAGGTCACTACGTCGCCGACGGTTCTGCGCCTCAACTCGTCGGCGGCCAGGATCAGGGTATCGAGCGCCGGGCCTTCGGCGTCGAACAGGACAACCGCTTCATCTGAGGAGATGTCCTTGCCCTCCAGGCTCTTGTCGAGGATGCGAGCCACCGCCGGGTCGATGGCGCCCAGCATGCGCTCCCAGGAGGGGTGCGGTTGGGGGAGGTGCGAAGGGTCTAGGGCGCTGGCTACCACCGTTCTTCCTCCCTTCGCACGTACCCGTCGTCGTCCGTCCAGGCAAGGATCCGCTGCCGCAATGACTCCCGCACGAAGCCGTCTCGCCGGGCCACGTATTCGGGGTAGATGGCCAGCCGTTCCCGCAGCTCGAAGCCGGCCTCTTCGGTGACGGCCTTCAGCTCGGCGATGCTGGGCCAGGTGGCCTCCGGGTTGATGAAGTCGCTGGTGACGGGCGAGATGCCCCCCCAGTCGTTTATCCCGGCCAGCAGGTAGAGCTGGTATGCCACCGGGGTCAGGTTGGGAGGAGCCTGGATGTTCGTGGCCGGAAGAAGGAGGCGGGCCACGGCTATCGTCCTCACCATGTCCAGCAGCGACGGCTCCCGCCAGCCGCGCATGGCTGTGTCCTCCTTGACCCGCAGGTTCTGGATGATGACCTCCTGGATGTGGCCGTAGCGGGCGTGAAGCTCCTTGATGGCGAGGAGGGAGTCGGCCCGCTCCTGGGAGGTCTCGCCGATGCCGATGAGAAGGCCTGTGGTGAATGGCACCTTCATCTCGCCGGCGCAGGCGATGGTGTCCAGCCTTGCCCTGGGCACCTTGCCGGCGCACTGCCAGTGAGGGCCGCCGGGGGCCGCGAGGCGGCTGCTGACGTTTTCCAGCATGAGGCCCATGCTGGCGTTGACGTCCCGAAGCTGGGCCAGCTCCTCGCGGGTGAGGATGCCCGGGTTGGCGTGAGGCAGGAGGCCCGTCTGCTCCACGACCAGCTCGCACATGGCCCGCAGGTAGGAGACCATGCTGCAATGTCCCAGGTGGGCCAGTTGCTCTCTCACCTGGGGGTATATCTCCTCGGGCCTTTCGCCCAGACTGAACATGGCCTCCTTGCAGCCCTGCTGCCTGCCGGCCACGGCCACGGCCAGGACCTCGTCGGGGGTCATGGTGTGAGCCGCGGGGTCGCCCGGAGCCTTGACGAAGGTGCAGTAGCCGCACTTCTGGCGGCAGAGGTTGGTGAGAGGGATGAACACCTTGCGAGAGTAGGTCGCCGTTCGCCCCTTGTGGCGGTCGCGCACCAGGCTGGCGGTTAGCATCAAGGCCGATAGGTTGCTCCCCGTCGCCTCTATGAGCCGATAGCCGTCCTGGGGGAGGAGGTCGTGGCCAGCAAGCGCCTTGGTTAGCGTTTCCTGCAAATCGGCGGAGAGGCTGCTATAGATAGAGTGCTCTAGCGTCGTCATTCCCTGCCCAAAGACACCATCCGCCACCAGCGGGGATCATGGTGGCCGCCCGTAGGTCTAGTAACACGATTCGGACTAATAGTATAATGGCTCGCCATGCCTGTCGAGGTGCTTGCTTTCATCGGCGGAACGGGCCCCGAGGGCCTGGGCCTCGCCGTGCGCTTTGCCGCCGCTGGCCATGAGGTCGTCATCGGATCGCGCTCGCCGGAGCGGGCCCAGCAGGCGGTGGAGAAGATAAGGGCTCGGCTGCCTCAGGCAGCGGCCACGGGGATGGTCAATCAGGAGGCGGTGCGCAGGGGGGACATTGTGTTCGTCACCATCCCCTTCGCTGGCCACAGGGACACCCTCGCGGCGTTGGCGCCGGCCATCGGGGCCAAGCTGGTGGTGGACGTGGTATCGCCTATCTCCTTCGAGGGTGGCAAGATCAGCGCCATCGCTGTGCCCGAGGGCTCGGCGGCCCAGCAGGCGCAGGCGCTCTTGCCCCAGGCCCAGGTGGTGGCCGCCTTCCACCACCTCGACGCCGGCCAGCTCATGCGCTTGGAGCGGCCGCTGGCGGCCGATGTGCTGGTGTGCGCCGACCATCAGCAGGCCAAGGCGCGGGTGATGGCCCTGGCCGGGAAGATGGAGGGCGTGCGGGCCCTGGACGGGGGCCCTCTGGCCAACAGCCGCTACCTGGAGGAGTTCACCGTCATCCTTCTGAACCTCAACAAGACCTATAAGGCCCGCACCTCCCTCAAGATCACCGGAATCTCCACTACCCCCAGGGGCTAGGCCCGGGCCGGCGCATGGCTCTCCAAGTGCGGATCATCGGCGTCGCTGGCATGCCCGAGGTTCGCCCCGGCGACGACCTGGCGGCCCTGATCCTGGAGGGCGCTCGCGCTCAGGGCGCGGACGTCGAGGACGGCGACGTGCTGGTGGTCACCCAGAAGATCGTCTCCAAGGCCGAGGGGCGGCTGGTGGACCTGCGCGCGGTGGAGCCGTCGGCTCGCGCTCGGGAGATGGCCGCCCAGACGGGCAAGGACGCGCGCCTGCTGGAGGTGATCCTGCGAGAGAGCCGCCGCATCGTCCGTCAGGAGGGGGGCGTTGTCATCTGCGAGACCAAGCATGGCTTCGTCTGCGCCAATGCCGGCGTCGATACGTCTAATGTCGGCGGCGGCGTGGTCTCTCTGCTACCCGAGAACCCCGACGAATCGGCGGAGCGCATTCGGGCGGTGGTACAAGAAAAAGGGTCTGGCATCTCAGTCGCGGTGATCATCTCCGATACCTTCGGTCGGCCCTGGCGCGAGGGCCACACCAACGTGGCGATAGGCGTGGCGGGCATGAGTCCCACCAGGGACTACGTGGGCCAGAGCGACCCCCACGGCTACGTCCTGCGGGTGAGCACGATGGCCGTGGCGGACGAGCTGGCGGCGGCGGCTGAGCTGGTGATGGGGAAGCTCTCGCGGGTGCCGGTGGCCATCGTGCGCGGGTTCGATTACCAACGGGCGGAGGGCTCCGCGCGGGAGCTCATTCGACCGCCGGAGAGGGACCTCTTCCGCTGAGGCGGAACAAGGAGGACGAGCGATGGCAGGTCAGATGCGGGAAGGCGTCAGGAAGCTCTTCGAGGAGGCCAACATAGGGCACCTGGCGACGGTGATGCCAGACGGGTCGCCGCAGGTGACGCCCCTGTGGGTCGATTTCGACGGAGAGCACATTCTGGTGAACACGGCGGAGGGCAGGCAAAAGCCTAGAAACATCCGGCGCGACCCTCGCGTTGCCATCTCTGTGACCAGGGAGGGGAGTCCCTTCACCTACGCTCAGGTACGCGGGCGGGTGGTGGAGGTCACCAGGGAGGGAGCGGAGGAGCACATCGACAGGCTGGCCAAGAAGTACCTGGGGCGGGACAAGTATCCTTGGCGACAGCCCGGCGAGCAGCGCATCATCCTCAGGATCGCGCCGGAGCGCGTGTCGTCGATGGGGGCGGGCTAGGGGAGAGCCTGAAGGGTGGCTGCTGATCGCTTCCCGCGGGGCGTGTGTGGTTGCTTCTGGGCTAGACGAAATGTCTGCGCTTCGTGGGCACCAGGAAGATGTGGTTCATCTGCATCCAGCAGGCGCTGGGATGTCCTGGAACCTGCCACTGTCTAGCTAACCCCACTCTCACTATAGCGTGCGCACCCTCGAACTCTCTCTTGAGCGCTTGTCCGAGATTGGAGGCGCAAGTCCGACACTGCTGCTGGTGCTGCTTGACCAGCAAGTCTTGTAGCGGAACTGCTGCCCAGCGGTTCTTTGCGTCCTCGAAGGTCACTCTGATCTTGCCGAACGAAACATCGACCTTCACAGCGAGCGCCCTGATGGTCGCCAAGGAGCGGACCCCTTCGCCAGGCCTGAAGGCGGCGTTGCCGCCTGTTCCGCGAATCCATGGCCTACCAAACGCATCCTCCACGCAGTCAAATGCGTCCGCGGACAAGCGATCAATCAGTGCTTCTTCTGTCAAACGATGACGTTTGACAAACGTGGTCGGATTCCATTCGCAGTCTTCTGTGTGCGGAGGTGCAGGCTTTGGGATTGGCTTGCAGTTTAGTGAAACGACGTCGCCAGGCATGAGACCACCGGTCGATGCTACCCATTCGTCCCTCGGTTGGGGGTTCGCCAGGCGGATCGTTCGGCCCTGATGCGCGGCGGCGATGCATACCCCGTTTGGGAGCTGCATGCGAGTAATGTCAGTAATGATCGCTTCCAAGAGCATCGCGGCGCTACATGAGAGGTTCCTGGACTCCAACCTCTTCTCGCGGATGCCTGTCCTGCGAAATGAGATGACTGACCCGAAGGTCCGGCAGCTTGGCCTCTAGCTCCAGAGCAACAAGCGACCGGTGGCATCTGGCAGGATCGGCCTCGCTGCACAATAGGCAGCCTGTCTGACCGTTGCTCGCGCGGTCGCTCACCAGTGATGCTAAGACCTCGACCCCCTGTTTCCAGCGCTGGCTACGTCTGAGGGAGGACAGCCGGTGCGGATCCAGGCGGCCCTGCGTCCATTTGGCGCTATGGCCGTCTTGGTCCGGCTGCGGTTGCCCCCCCAGCAGGTCGCCCAGGTAGAGATAATCGATCCCTGTCTCCCGAAGGCTCTTCTCAAGCTGCGGCCGATTGAAATGTGGGAACCTCGTGCTGTGGGGTGTAGACCTGATATCTACGACGTATGAAACACTGGAGGTTTTCAACAAGTCGATCAGCTCAGACGAAGATCGGTTACTGTGTCCAACGGTTTTCAGCATCATGGCGCGTTGTGGGCTTCCTCGAGGATCATATCTCGCAAGAGCGTCCTATGGCACTTGTTCTCGTCTTTGCACACGCACAAGATAGTAACCGTTTCTCGTTGAGCAAGGTTGGCCAGACGCCTAATTTCCTCTTTTGGGCCCTCTTCCTGCATCTCCTGTAGATACCGTTGTTTATAGGCGTCCCAGCCGATCTCGCCTCTCTTGAAGCCGTGAAGAAGGTCGCGAGACGGGCCAAGCTTGCTCACGTACTCGTGTGTGGCTCCCCTTGGTATGCCGCGTGGCCAGTAGCGTGTTACAAGAACTCTCCTGCCGTCAGTCGGCTCGGCAGGTGAGTACACGCTCTTCGTGCGAATGCTGATGTGTTTCGGCCTTCCCATATAGAGACCTCGCCTCAAGGCCAATGATTGCGCGTCGCTTGCGCCCTGTCAATCAGCCAGGCCTAGCCCCTGTACCAGTCGATGATGGCGCTGCCCCAGAAGAGGGAGATGATGCCCCCCAGGGCGATGAAGGGGCCATAGGGGATGTACTGGCCCCGCCGCATGACCCCTGTGAGCAGCAGGAGCGCCGCCACCAGGCCGGCGCTGATGGCCGTGAAGAAGAGGCCCACGGTCATGGCAGGGAAGCCCGCAACCAGGCCCATGAGGGTGGCCATCTTCACATCGCCGAAGCCGAAGTGGCCCAGGGAGACAATGAAGACGGCGAGCATGATGGCGAAGGCCAGGCCGCCGCCAGCGAAGGCCTGCGCCACGCCCCGGTCGGGCCAGGCCCAGGACACAGCCATCGCCAGGAGCATGGCGGGGTAGACGATGCGATTGGGGATCAGGCGGCGCTCCAGGTCGGTGGTCATCAGGGCCAGGAAGATGGCGGCGAACAGGCCGCCCAGGATCGTTGGCGCCCACTCGTCGCTGGTCAGGGCGGCCAGGACGAAGACCAGGGCGCTGGCCGGGGGCAACAGGAGGACGCGAATGGGCCACCGCTGGCCGCAGTCGGGGCAGCGGCCACGATGCCAGAGGTAGCCCAGCAGGGGGAGGAGGTAAACGGGGCGGACGGGGGAACGGCAGGCCGAGCAGCGCACGAGAGGCCCGCCAAGAGGCGCGTCGGAGTAGAAGCGGTCGAGGAACAGTGCCAGCAGGTGGCCGGCTATGAGGCCGAGGAGAGCGGCGGCAATCGGCATGGCGATTTCCTCTGATCCCTGGCGAGAGTCAGGCTTGGTTCACCAGAAGCCATTTCAGAATTCTCTCCACACCGCCCCGTAAACGGGGCGGCATGCATGCCCCCGCCTTCTCCGCCATCCGCAGAGGCGGAGTCCGCATGGCCGACAGGCGGGGGTGGCAAGCCATTCTTGAAACAGCTTCCAAGGTGGGCCTGACCACTGATAGGGAGGGTAGCGCATTGAGCCTGCAGAGGCAACGGCAAGGTTCCCCGCGAGCGCTCGCGGGCGAGGGTAACGGGAGGACGATTTGCACGTCTATTCATGTGAAAGGCGAGCGGGATTCGTGAGACAAGTGGACATAAGTGTAACAACCTTCTGTGCTCAGGCGTCTAACCATCGGACGGACTAGATGAGCCATAAGCCTAGTTTGTCGCTATCCCTGAGACAAGGAGGTGGCTATCGAGCGGCGGATATGAAGATGATAAGCGCGCACGGGGTGAGGAGAGCTGGCCTGGCAGGACCGCAAATCCCCACCCCGGACGACGGGGTGCGCGGGGCCCGACGTCTCTTATTTCTTACCATAGCATAGGCCAACCTGCAAGCCACCCCGCGGCTGAAGCAGGAGCCTGATGGAGGTACAAGAAGCGATGCTAAGCAAGATCAACGATTTCGTCCTGCGGCTCGTGGCCCGCTTTCAATCGGAGAAAGGGCAGGCCCTGGCTGAGTACGGCTTGATCCTGGCCCTTATAGCCGTGGTGTGCCTTGTTGCCTTGACGGCGCTGGGCGTGGCTGTCTCTGGCAACATGGACAAAGTCGTCGCCAAGATGCCGTAGCCGTGAGGAAGGGCCCGAGAAGCGCAGGGGCGGTCCGCGGCCCAACCGGGGCCAATCAAGGCACATGTGCTGTCAGGCGCTCCGGCTGAGCCGCGGCACTCCTGCAGAAGTAGTCAAGCACTGGGGAGTCTATGCAAGCCATGTTTAGGCGCATTACCAGATGCAGAGGCAAAAGGGAAGGTGGGCAGTCGCTGGTGGAGTTTACCCTTGTGCTGCCCATCTTCCTCCTGGTGCTTTTTGCCATTATCGATTTTGGGATGGCTTTCCATGCCTGGATTGCTGTCACCAACTCGGCACGCGAGGGCGCCCGTCTGGGGGCTGTGCACCCTTCGCTTGTGGCGCCGGGTTCTCCCTGCTTGGGACAGGGCTCGCTCGACCAGTGCATCACCCAGAAAGTGCGCGATACGGCAGGGCCCATAGGGAACGACGTGACGGTCAACATCACCAACTCCGGGGGTGCGGTGGGGACGTCGGTGGTGGTGGACGTAAGCTACGCGTACTCTCTAATCACGCCCCTGGCCAACATCCTGGGCATGTTCACCGGCGGCACTATTGACGACTCCTTTACCCTAAGCTCCAGCGCTGACTTTCGTTTGGAGTGAGTAGCATGAGGTTACTGAGGCTGCTGCGTTCCCTCTGGCGGCAGGAGTTCGGTCAGGGCCTGGTGCTGGGCAGCATGGCCATGGTGGTGATCCTGGGCTTTGCGGCCTTGGTGCTGGACGTGGGGATGTTCCTGCATGAGAAGGCCGAGATACAGAAAGCGGTAGACGCTGCCGCCCTAGCTGCTGCGCAGAAGCTCCCTGACTCGTGGGCGGCCGCCCAGACCGACGCTAATGCCTGGCTCGCAAAGAACGATGCGGGCGCAGCGCTCGGCGACACTATCAGCATTAGCTTTACCTGCACCAGTCAATTCCAGGTAGCCTGCGACCCGGCCGCAAGCAAATGGGATACCATTGTGATTCGCGCCGAGCGCAAGGTCCCCCTGAATTTCGCGCCGCTCCTGGGCGTGGACGACGTTACCGTCAAGGCCAGCGCCGGCGGTTGCCGCGGCCTCTGCGGCGCCTCTCCCTACACCGCTCTGGACGTGATGATGGTCCTCGACCGCACACTGAGCATGAGCTCGTCGGATGTGCAGAAAGTCAAGAATGGCGCCAAGGCCATCCTGGGGGTCTTTGATGACGCCTATCAGCACGTGGGTCTGGGCGCCAGCCCCGCGGGGAAAAAGGCTACCCCCTGCAACTTCCCCAGCAACATTGGCTCGGACCCGAACAACCCTGACTGGACGCTTGTGGGATTAAGTGACGACTATCAGAACCCGGGTAATGCCCTGGTGTCCACCATAGACTGCCTGAAGCAACCGAGCAAGACGTATGCCCAGACCAACCTGGGCGACCCCCTGCTGGCTGCTCGCGATGAGCTTATGGGCAGCAGTGGCCGGCTCGGTGTGCCCAAGGGGGTTATCCTGCTCTCCGACGGGGCTGCCAACCGGCCGGACAACGGGCCAACCTCGGGGTTCTTCTACCTGCCCCTATGCGGCCCCGAGCCGGACGCCATGAATCCCTGTCAATATGCTGTGGACAGTGCCCAGGCTCTCAAGAACCAGGGCATAGAGATCTTCACTATCGGCTACGGCATCGCGGGCGAGTATTGCGAGTGCGACAACGGCACCTGGAAGAACAAGCCAGCGCGGGATCTGCTGAAGGCGATGGCCACCGACCAGTACCACTACTTCGAAGAGCCCAAGGGAAGTAGCCTGACCTCTGTTTTCCAGCAGATAGGCGTGAAAATGGTGACGGACCTTCGGCTGGTGTCGGTGTCGCAATGACCGAACGAATGACTGGGGGGCGGGCAGAAGATCGGCCACGCCCGCTAGCAGCTTGCCTGGCCGGCAGAGCGGCCGGCAGGAGGGGAATCTATGATGCGCAATCGCATTAGCGGAAGCAAAGCGGTGTTATTGTTGGCCCTTTTCTTGGGCCTTATTAGCGCGGTGCTGGTCTACGTGTACCTCGGCCAGGCCGGGGGCAAGGAGACAGCAGCATCGGGTGACACAAAGCAGGTGCTGGTGGCCAAGGATGATATACCTGTCGCCACCCGCATCACCGACAGCATGGTGGAGTTGAAGGCAGTATCGGAGGATGCTGTCCTCCCCGACTCTTTCTCCTCCACCGAGGGGGTCGTGGGCAACATGGCTCGCTACCCCATCGCGGCTGGCGAGCAGATCCTGAGCGACCGGGTGGCCTCGAGCTCTATGACGCTGCCCGAGGGGGGAGAGCTTCCGCTGCCCTACATGGTGCCGGAGGGCAAGCGAGCAGTATCGGTGACCACTAGCGATGTGATCGGTGCCGGTGGCCTCATGCGGCCTGGCGACTACGTCGATGTCATTCTTACGGTCAAGACTCAGCCTGGCGATCAAATAGCCAGGACCGTCCTCCAGAACTTGGAGGTGCTGGCTCTCGACCAAGAGATGGAGAAGGCGGTTCCCAAGGTTGAAGACGGGCAGGAAGCGCAGACGGCTGCTGCTGAAGGCGAGACCAATCCCAAGGCGGTCACTGTGACCTTGGCGGTGACGCCGTTGGAGGGCGAGGTGCTCACCACCGCCGAGGTGTGCTCAAAGAACTTCGGTGGCCGTTTGGCTCTAGCGCTGCGGCCCTTCGGCGAGCACGACGCCATTGAGGGGCGCTCCACCTGGTCAGAGACGGGATCGACGCCGGTGTGCAGCCAGCTATTTGCGATGGGCCTAGCGGATCTGTCGGGAGAACAGGGAGGAAGTCAATCGCCAGTTGCACCCTGATCGGGAGGGGTCGGCGACGGTTGGGGCGTTGGCAACTGAGGAGGCCTTAGGTGGCTAGGAACCCCAAGGTAATCATAATCGATCAGGATCCGTCCAGGCGGGCGGAAACCGAGCGAATGCTAGCCCTCTCAGGCTTTGCTGTGATGGGCGCTGCCGGCTACGGCATGGAGGCCATGACCCTGGCCCGTGAGACGACGCCCGAGGTGGTGGTGGTGGCCCTGGAGGAGCCCATGGCTCGCTCCCTGCAGACGGTCGAGTCGGTGGCCGACGTTCTCCCCGAGGTGCCCATCATCGCCTATTCATCAATCGGCGACCCTAACTACATCCGCCGCGCCATGCAGGTGGGTGTGAAGGACTACCTCGTCGCTCCCCTACAAGAGGAGGAGCTAGGTCGTTCCATCAACACTGTTCTTGCTCAGGAAGAGAGGCGCCAACAGCGCCTGGCGGGGGAGGTGGAGGCTCAGGCCTACGGGACGGTGGTCACCGTCTTCGGGGCCAAAGGAGGGATCGGCAAGACCACAATCGCCACCAATCTGGCTGCTGCCCTAGTGCAGAAGACGAACCAATCGGTGGCTCTGGTGGACCTGGACACCCGCTTTGGCGACGTGGCCATCCTCATGGACATGCCCACCGACCGCAGCATTTCTGACCTGGCTCTACCGGACGAGGAGATCGACCGCGAGGCCGTCCAGTCCTGTCTGTACACGCACAGCACCGGCGTGGCCATCTTGCCGGCACCCCTTAGGCCGTCCGAATGGCACAGCATCCACCCCGGCCACATCGAGAAGATGGTGGCCGTCCTGGCCGCCACCCACGATTACGTCCTTCTGGACACACCTGGCACCTTCAACGACATCGTGTCTCGTGCCCTGGAGATGTGCACCATTCTTCTGCTGACAGCCACTCCCGATCTGGCCGCCCTGAAGGATACGATCCTGGCCCTGGAGATGCTTCGCTCCTGGTCGTTTCCCTCAGAGAAGGTGAAGATAATAATTAACCACACCAGCGATGCCCACGGCGACGCACGGGTCGACATTCAACGAGTCCTGGGCAAGGAGGTCTTCTGGACCATCCCTTACGATCGTGCCATCCCTCAGACCACCCAACTGGGCATGCCCATAGTGGCGGCCAAGCCCAAGTCGAAAGCCTCCCAGGCCTTTATCGAGCTGGCCTACGCCGTTGGCGGCATCCGCTCCCGGCCCAAGGGCATGCTGGAGCGCCTAGGCGATCGCATCTCCACGCTCGCAAAGCCGCAGGACTCGCCAGAGGAGGCCGTGGAGGTGGTTCCCGATCGGGTGCCAGAGGAATGGAGCAGATAGTGAAGGAGAAAGATGACTCAGTGGCGCTGGCGATCTGATCGACTTCCAGAGCAGAGCGACGGTGACCAGCCATCGGGCGGGTCCAGTCCTCAGCCAACGGCGCCGGCGAAGCGCGCGGCTCATTTGGGGGAGGAACTGGAGCAACTGGTCTATCGGTTCCATCAGAGGCTGATCGATGAGCTGGAAGCCGAGAAGCTGGAGGCTATGTCCCCTGACAAGCGGCGTCAGGCGGTGCAGGAGGCGGTAAGGGCACTGCTGGCGCGGGAGTCTCTGAATGCCCTGGTACGGGACGCTGTGGCTGCCCGGGTGGTGGATGAGGTGGTGGGTCTGGGGCCCATCGAGCCCTTGCTGCACGACCCGTCTATCTCCGAGGTGATGGTGAACTCCCCCAATGAGATCTTCTTCGAGCGGGATGGCATCATATATCAGAGCGACATTCGCTTTCGCGATGTCAACCACGTCATGCAGATTGTGGAGCGGATCATCGCTCCCCTGGGCCGGCGCGTCGACGAGAGCTCTCCTATGGTGGATGCCCGCCTGGCCGATGGCTCCCGCGTGAACGTTATTATCCCTCCCTTGGCCCCCAAAAGCCCCACCATGACCATCCGCAAGTTCCTTACGAGCAAGTTGACCATGGATGACCTGGTGGGGGTGGGCTCTCTCAGCCCCGAAGTGGCCCAGTTCTTGGGGGCCTGTGTGGAGATTCGTCTGAATACTCTGGTCTCTGGCGGTACGGGCACCGGCAAGACCACCCTCCTCAACGCTCTGTCCGCCTCCATCCCCGATTCGGAGCGCATCGTCACCATCGAGGACCCTCTGGAGCTCCAGCTTCAGCAGCCGCACGTGATCAGCCTGGAGGCTCGCCCCCCCAACGTGGATGGGCGGGGAGAGGTGACGCAGCGGGAGCTGTTGCGCAACGCTCTGCGCATGCGGCCCGACCGCATCATCATCGGCGAGGTGCGTGGGGGCGAGGCCTTCGACATGCTCAACGCCATGAACACTGGCCACGAGGGCTCCCTCAGCACTATCCACGCCAACTCGCCTCGCGATGGCCTGGCCAGGCTGGAGAATATGGTGCTAATGGCCAATCTGGACCTGCCGATGCGTGCGATCCGTGAGCAGATGGCATCAGCCCTTCACCTGATCCTTCAGATATCGCGCTTCCGCGACGGCGGCCGTCGTGTAACTTACATCACTGAGGTGAGTGGCATGGAGGGTGACATTGTGACTCTTCAGGACATATTCCGCTTTGAGCAGAAAGGCATCGATGAGCACGGGCGCGTTGTCGGGCGGCTGCAGCCCACCGGCATCCGTCCCAGCTTCGCTGAGGGTTTCGCCCAGGCTGGCATTGTTCCGCCGGAGGGCTTGTTTCAAAACGTACTGGAGTCGTAGGCGATGCAACCGTTGGCACTTCTAGTAGCCCTGGCCGTGATGGCCACTATAACCCTGCTTGTCATTGGCATCTCTCAGGCGAAGGGAGCGGCACAGCGGGTCGTTACTCGCCGCCTGGAGCACTTCACTCGGGGCGAGCCGAGCCGCCCCAGCGGCGGCGGCGATGATAAGTCGCTGTTGCGCTCTACCGACCGCAGCAAGCTAGGCCCCTTCGCTGGCATTCTGGCGGGCAGCCGCCAAGTGGAGAGCTCAACGCTGGCGCTGGAACGAGCGGGCATCCCCTTGCGGGTAGGCGAATACATGACCCTCAGGTTTTCCTTGGCCGCGATCATCTTTCTGGTGGCTTTCATACTAGCGGGCAATCTGCTCATCGCCTTGCCGCTGGCCCCGATTGGATACTTCTTGCCTCGCTGGTACGTGAGTTCGCGGCGGCGCGGCCGCCAGGCCAAGATCAACGGCCAGTTGGAGGAGATGCTCACCCTGGTCTCCAACTCTCTGAAATCGGGCTATGGATTGCTGCAGAGCTTCGAATACGCTAGCCGCCAGCTAGCGCCACCGATCGCCATCGAGCTGAAGCGCATGCTTCAGGAGGCGAACCTGGGCGCTGGCGCTGAGGTCGCTATTCAGGCTCTGGCCGATCGCATCGCCAGCCCGGACATGGAGATGGTCGTTACCGCCATCGGGATTCAGAGATCGGTTGGGGGCAATCTGGCTCAGACCCTGGACAACGTGGCCTATACCATGAGGGAGCGGGACCGCATTCGGGGGGAGATCACTACCCTCACTTCTCAGCAGCGCATGACGGGCTTTATCATCGGCGGTCTGCCCATCTTCGTGGGCCTGATGATGTTCGGCGTCAACCCTGGCTACATGCTCCCTCTGTTTACTGAAACTGCCGGCAGGGTCATGCTTCTCATAGCAGCGGGGATGGAGGGTCTGGGCATCGTGCTGATTCGCTCCATGCTGAATTTTGAGGTGTAGGTTAGATGTTGGCACTGATCATCGCCCTTGTCGTTTTCGCTGCTGTGGCCCTGCTGGTGGCAAGCCTTGTGAGGCCACGGGTGAGCCTGACGGAGGTGCGCATCCAGACGTTGCGACAGCAGGTGGCCTCTGGCGATCTGTCGGAGCTGGCCCTGCCGTTCAGTGACAGGATACTGCGCCCCACTATTAGGGGTTTCGGCAGGGGTCTGGCAAACATGCTGCCGGCCAACTTCCTGGCCGGCATCCAGAAATCGCTCATCATGGCTGGCAGTTCTACGACGGCCTCTACCTTCGTTACCTTCTGGGCCGTCTGTACTGGTCTGTTCGCCTTCCTGGGTATCGTCGCCCTTGCTGCTCTGGGCGGAGCCAGCGCTCAGGGATTTCTGGGCCTGCCGGTGATGGGCGCCATCGGCTTCAGCCTGCCCTTGATGTGGCTGAAGACAACGGTGGGGTCGAGGCAGAAGCTGATCGTCAAGAACCTGCCCGATGCCATGGACCTGATCACTACCTGCGTCGAGGCGGGACTGGGCCTGGATGCTGCCCTGGCCAAGGTGAGTGAGCAGATGAAGGGCCCGCTGGCCAAGGAGCTTTCGCAGATGCTGCGAGAGGTGAGCATGGGTCGCTTGCGGCGGGAGGCCCTGAGCGACCTGGGCCAGCGCACGGGGGTGGAAGAGCTTATCTCTTTTGTCAACGCCGTCATCCAGGCCGAACAGCTAGGGGTGAGCATCGGCCATGTGCTGAAGGTGCAGTCGGACCAGATGCGCACGCATCGACGGCAGCGGGCGGAGCGACTGGCGCACGAAGCGCCGATCAAGATGATGTTTCCACTGGTCCTGTGCATCTTTCCTGCCTTTCTGCTGGTCATCTTGGGCCCGGCTGTTATCCGCATAGGACAGCAGATGATGACGTAGGGGGCCAGGGGATGTGGAGATGAAGCTAGGCAGACGGATTCGCGAACTGCGGGAGCAGATGGACCTAAGCCAGGCTCAACTGGCCAGTTGCGCCCAGGTGAGCCAGGGCTACCTCTGCCAGTTGGAGAGGGAAGAGGTCAAGAATCCCAGCGCCGCTATCCTCTTGCGCCTGGCGAGCGCCTTGTACGTTGATCCCCATGAGCTGCTGGACGCGGCTGGCTATACGCCCATCAGGAGCCTTGACGGAGCCAACAGCAGCTACCAGGCCAAAGTTGACCCTGATCTGCTAAGATTCCTGGCTGGCCTGTCGCAGGAGCAGCAGCACTACATACTCCTGCTGCTGGAGAGCATGGGGCAGAAGCTGGACGCTCTGCCAAGCCAGTGATATCGTATCGCCATCGTGGCCAGGATTGTGAACGTCAGCAAGGGGACGACCGTGGCTGGACAGGCGCGCAGGGCGGAAAGCTTTTGGGCGCGGCTCGTCGGCCTCATGGGTCGTCGCCGTCTGGGGGAAGGGGAAGGTCTGCTGCTCTCGCCTTGCTCCTCGGTGCAGACCTTCTTTATGCGCTTCCCGATCGATGTGATCTTTGTGGATGGGGAGGCCAAGGTGGTGAAGGTGGTGCCGGCGCTCGGCCCCTTTCGCCTGGCCTTGGGCGGACGGGGCGCGCGGGATGCCCTGGAGGTGGCAGCGGGCATGGCCGCTCGCTCGGCCACCGCTGTGGGCGACCGCCTAGCGGTGGAAGACGATTGTCGAGGAGGCAAAAACTAGGACGGCGGCAGGAACTCCCGCCGCCGTCTCAGAGGATTGGCTCGATGCTGGGCCTAGACGCAGTAGCCGTAGTTTACGTAGTACCAGGGTTTCGTTGGGGTGCGGCACAGGTATCTCATGACATAGAGGTCATCGCCACCGCAGCCGTGCGGGAACCTGGTAATGCCGACGAAGTAGCACTCGGCTGAGAGGGCAGCAGTGTCAGTGGTTACGAGAGATGTACCTGCCGATTCAGGAGCGATGACGAGCGCATCGCCCGATGCGCCTGAGGCTGGGCAGGATAGGGAGTCGCCGGGGATGATTCCCGCTTCAGCCTGGTCCGAGTGCTGGAGCAGGAGCGCTCCGCCGGCGATCGCCAGGAGGGCAACGGCGGCTGCCAAGAGCAGAGACAGCTTTCGCGAGATTTTCATAGGTTGTCACCTCCTTTGGCCGTTTGCGGCCGGTAGGACCGGGGCTATCGGGCTTGCAGAGCTGCTTCCAGTTGTTGCCAGCGTTCCTCCTGGCACGAGGCAGCCATGGCACCAATCCTGCGCCCCGCCTCACGACGGAGCTGGGCCACCCGGAGCAATTCCTGAACCTCCGGCTCTACCACCAGGGTCTTGCGAGGATGACAGAGGAGAAGGTCATCGATGGCACGACAGAGCGTATTTACTTTGGCATTCACTCTATCGACCACCTCCTTTGGGGGAGAGTACGGAACATATGATCTAGGCTATTCTTGAAAGAAGCTTCTAAACCAATGTATTAATATACCAATATCAACGTACTGTCAAGAGTTGTATTGACAAATTTAAGAAAAAGGTTCAGAATGGCAGCACCCTCATAGAGGCGGTGGGAATATGGAGCTTGGCAAAAGAATTCGGGAGCTACGCGAGGAGATAGGTTTCACCCAGGGGCAGGTAGCCGTGCAGGCTGCTGTCAGCCAGGGCTATCTCTCGCAGTTGGAGAACGGGGACGTGCGCAATCCCAGTGCCGCCGTCATCCTCAGGGTCGCTCAGGCCATACATGTGGACCCCGATGACCTGTTCGAGGCTGCTGGCTACCCCACGGTGCGCACTCTGAAGGAGGTCTACGAGGGCTACGAGGCCAACGTGGACCCTGACCTTCTGCGCTTCCTGGCCCGCCTGCCTCGTAACCGGCAACGGCGTTTGCTCCTTCTGCTGGAGGGCATGGAGCACTTGGTGGAGGACACGCGGAGAGGAGGCGAGGGAACGGCCGGTCAGGATCCCAGTCTGTCCAGCCAGCGGGGGCAGGAGTGATGGCTGGCAATGCTGAGAATCGCCTCGCTCTGGCTGAGAAGGTGGATGCTGACCTGCTGCAGTTCCTGGCTCGTCTGCCGCGGCGTCAGCAGCGGGCGGTCCTTCTACTGCTGATGGTGGTGGAGAATCTGCTGTACGAGATGATGAGGGAGAGAAGGCTGCGGGAGGACATAGACTAGAAGCCATTTCAAGATTCTCTCCACACCGCCCCGTAAACGGGGCGGCATTCTTATGCCCCCGCCTTCAGGCGGGGGTAGTAGTCTGTTCTTAGGACTACTTGAAGGCAGATAGGCCGAAAGGGGAAGACAAGCCAAAAGGGGCGGCCAGCATGCTGGCCGCCCCTTCGTTCTAGGTGACAGATGGAGGGGTAACATCGCCCCAGCGGCTCATGGTTCGACAGGCTCACCATGAGCGGCTGAAGGGTCAGACAGCCTCTGGCCGCTCAGCCTGAGCCTGTCGAAGAGTGAGTGGCCCACAAAGAGAAAGGCTGCGATGTATCGATCGCAGCCATCGGGACCGACGGGCCGGGCTTGTCGGGCCGGAGGTTCCCTGGATTGTCCTACTGGCTGAGCATCGACTCGGCGATGCGCAGGAGCTCCTCCTTTTCCTGGTCGCCGTTGCGGTAGGTGATGGCAACCCGAACATCGCCGTCCTCGAAGAAGAGGCTTTCGGCGCTCGGGTCGGCGCCCTCGAGGGCTCCCTGGTCGCCCGCCGCCCACAGGAAGCGCGCGTAGGTGCCCGGCACAGAGCCGGCGAGCAGCACATCCTCGGCCTGGCCATTCATCACGGCCATGCTGTCGGAGGAGGCTCTCTCCTGGTAGATCAGTAGGCGGGGCGCCGTCGTACCGACAAGGGTCTCGGGGTCAACGCCACCGATGGTGTAGATGAGGACGAACGTTCCTTGCTCGGGGCTGGTTAGGCTCTGAGGATAGTACACAGAAGAAGCCAACTGGAAGCCCTCGGGCAAATAGGAGGGCTGCCGAACAGCAATACCGAGGCGCTGCGCGGCTTCCTCTGGTGCAATAGGCTCCTCAGGCGCTGTCGTGGGCACCTGGGTGGTAGGTGGCCCATCCACCTCCTCCACGCCCACGCGTTGCTCCACCAGGTTGATGAGGTGGGCCACGGGGTGATCGGCGAAGCCGGTGGCTGGCAGGGGCCCCAGGGCAGCCAGCATCAGGGCTATGACAGCGGCTGCCGCTGCTGCCTGCCGCCAGGACACGTGGCCAATAGCGGTGATGACGGAGGGCCGCTGGGGAGCGCAGGCCTGGCGGCGCAGAGCGGTAGCCAGGCGCATGCTCAGGACTGTCCAGAGCCGTCGCTTGTAGGGGCTGCCGGCGGCGGCCAGGCTTTGGCCGACGAACCGGCGCAGTTGGGCTATCTGTAGCAGCTCATCGATGTCGGGGTCGCCGACCGAGATGGTCCGCTTCCGGCTGGAAAGGAGACGGTCGAGGCCGTCGGAAAGGGCTTCCGCCTTGTCGGAGCTCCCGTCGCTGCCGCGCGACCAGTGGAGAGTCAGCGTGCGCATTGCCGGGCGGGCCTGGCAGGCCGCAACCGCGCACGTCTGGCCGGCCACGGTTTGGGCGACAGGAGCAGCGTACGCCGGCCTGGGCTGGAAGTCCAAGAAGTTGACTAGCTTACCATAGCCGGGATCCAGCGGGTCGAGGAACTCCCGTGAGTCTTCGTCCATGATGCTGCGGACTTCTGGGGGTGCATCGTCAACCTTCTCACCGCCCTGCTCCATCTGGCGGGCTATCATACGGGCCCGGAGGACACGCCGCAGCAGCTCCTGGTAGGTGAGGCCGACGTTGGCCAGAGCTTGGCCGGCCTGGTGGCGCAAGCGAGCGACGCGGAGGAGTTCAACAAGCTCTTGGTCATCCAGCCCCATCTCGGGCTCTTCACCCCGGAGGAGGGCGTCTATCGCATCGCAAACCCTCTTGGCCTTTTCTTCCTCGTTCATTGTGGCCCACCCTTCATTCTATCTCGCAGCTTGTGAAGGGCCCGATACAGGGTGACCCTTACGTTCACCTCGCTGGTCCCCATAACGCGCGCGATGTGCTGATTGCTTAGCTCGGCATCGAACTTCAAAGAGAGGATCTCCTGCTCTCGTTGGGAGAGCCGGTGCACATGGTAGAGAAGGATCGCCATCTGCTCCCGTTCCAGGAGGGTCTGTTCGGGGTCGCGATGATGCTGGGTGAGCTCCCACTCCCAGGCGACGCTGTGCAGAGCCTTGGCTGCCGGCTTCTCCTTGCGCCAGTGGCTGGCTACAGCGTTGCGGGCGATGGTGAATAGCCAGGCCTCAAAGGCCCCATCGGAGCGCAGGGAGGAACCCTTGGCGAGGGCTTTCTCAAACACTTCCGAGACTATGTCCAGGGACACTTCTTTGTCCTGGACGCGACCGTAGACATAGGCGAAGACCTTGGGGTAGAAGTGGCGATAGCGAGCGGAGAAGTCCGTCAGAGAGAGGCTGGGAGCAGCGTTCGCTACCGGTGCTACCGGTGCTACCGGCGCCTCTTTCCTGTCGGCGGCTACAGCCGAAGATCTGCTGATGAGAGGTAGGTTCATCTCGTCCGTTCTCTGGCGGTGAAGGGCCACCAGGCCTTGCCAGCACTCACCAACGCTTGTGCAATCACATATTCAGACGCGAGAAGTGGGCTCCTCGTTACGTAAAACTCGCTGCCCGACAAACTTTCCATAACTCTCGACAACCTTTCAGCTAGCAGCCAACAGATCGTCGTTTCCCTTTTCCACTAGATAAGACGCACGAAGGGCTGACTTTATGGCGAATAGAGGCGCTGTGGCGGTTAAAAGAGGGTGAAAATGGGTACTGGGGGTATTTGGGCCGCTGAAAGGGCTGGGATCAAGCTTGGCCCAGAGGTACCGCTCAGGACCGGGACTATGGCGTCTTCGCGCCCGTTCGATAGGCCTCGTCCAGGAGCTCCACCACGTGGGCGACCCTTCCCGACAGGCCGTAGCGCCTCAGGCCGGCCTCCAGTTGGAGGGCGCAGCCGGCATTGGCGGTGGCGACGACCTGGGCGCCGGTGGCTGCCACCTCCAGCATCTTCCGCCGCAGCAGGCGCTGGGCCATCTGAGGGTGAGTGAGGTTGTAGATGCCACCGCTGCCGCAACACTGATCTGGGTGGCTCATCTCCACCAGCTCCAGGCCGGGAATGGCCTGAAGGAGGGCTCTGGGCTGGGCCTTGATGCCTTGAGCGTGGGCCAGGTGGCAAGGATCCTGGTAGGTGACCACCTGGCGCAGGGGGCCCAGACCATCGCTCAGGGGCAGGGCTGCCAGGAATTCGTTCACATCCTTGGCCAGGGCGCTGAAGCGACTGGCCCTCTCGCCGTAGCGAGGGTCGTCCTTCAGTAGCTCGCCGTATTCCTTCATGGCGGCGCCGCAGCCGGCCACGTTGACGATGATGGCATCGACCTTCTCGGCCAGGAAGACGTCGACGTTGTGACGGGCGAGTCGCCTGGCTTCCTGGCGGTCGCCGCTGTGCAGGTGGAGGGCGCCGCAGCAGACCTGCTCTGGCGGCACCACCACCTCACAGCCGTGGCGCACCAGCAGGCGGACGGTGGCCTCGTGCACGTGGCCGAAGATATAGGGCATCATGCAGCCAGAGAGAAGGGCTACCCTGAACCTGGGCGGGTCATGCGTGGGGCTGCCGACGATGCCTCGAGCAAGGAAGGGACGGGCCGAGACGCGGGGCACCAGTTGCTCCAGATTTCGCCAGGGGCCGGGCAGAAGGTTCAGGAGAGGGGAGCGCCGCAGCAGGCCCTGGAAGCCGGAACGCTCGTACAGACCCAGGGCAGTCATCAGGTAGCGAACGCGCTCAGGGCGGGAGAAGAAGAGTCGCAGGACGAGGCGGCTCGCCAGCCAGGATGCAGGGGCGTGGCGGCCGTCGCGCAGGATTTCGGCCCTGGCTTCTTCCATGATCTGGCCGTAGCGGATGCCGGAAGGGCAGGCGGCCTGGCAGTTGCGGCACTGCAGGCAGAGGTCCAGGTGGCGGACGACGTTCTGGCTGACGGGGATGCGCCCTTGGCTCACGGCCCGCATGAGGTGGAGCCTGCCCCGGGGCGACTCGGTCTCCAGGCCCAGCTCGATGTAGGTGGGGCAGTGGGCAAGGCAGAGGCCGCAGTGAACGCAGTGCAGGAGGTCCCGAAGACCGGGGGCATCAGGGCCGCCGGAGCCCTCTTGGGCAACCGTCGTCTTCCGCGCCCTTGCCCTGGTCATAATCTCCCCAGGAAGCGGCCGGGGTTGAGGATGCCCTGAGGGTCGAACTGCTTCTTGATCCGCCGCATGAGGGGGAAGTCGGCGGCGGGCTCGCCCCAGACATCGATCTTCTCCTTGAGAGCCAGGGGACAGGCCTCGACTACCAGGCTGCCGCCGAGGCCAGCGACGGCCTGGCGAAGTGCGGTCGCCAGGTCGAGCGCCTGTTGGACGCCCTCGTCTTGGGGAAGGGGCCAGACGCTGTAGACGATGCCCGCCGTGAGATGGGAGACCAGCAGCGGCGCCAGGCCCAGCTCCCGACCCGTCGTTTCTATGCGCTCGCTGAGGGCCGGCACCTGGGAGGGCAATACGGCCGCCTTGCAGATGAGAGCGGTGCCGCTGGCCGAGGGCCGGGCGAGGCTGACGATGGCCTGCCAGAGCTGGCGCTGGGCGCTCGCATCCACTTCCGCGAAGAGGGCGGCGGCCGCCCGGCGGGAGAGTTCGCCTAGTTCCCTGAGGGAGCGATCGACTGCTGCGGGCTCGCCGGCTGCCGCCAGCACCAGGGCGTAGCCATCTTCGGCCGCCCCGCCCACGGTGGCGACTTGCCTCAATGCCGGAGCGTTGAGCAGCTCCACGGCGCGCAGGCTGAGGTTGGCCGTCTGGGCGGCCAACCGCCAGGCCTCCTGCGCCGAGGGAAGGAGGACAACCGCTGTCCTCTCGGCTCTGGGCAAGGGGGCCAGCTTGAAGGATGCCTCGACCATGATGCCCAGGTTGCCCAGAGAGCCGATGAACAGGCGGCTGAGGTCGTAGCCAGCCACGTTCTTCACCACCCGGCCGCCGGCCTTGATGATGCGGCCGTCGGCCTGCACGGCGCGCATCCCCAGGATCAGGTCGCGGGCGGTGCCATAGGCGTGGCGAGAGGGGCCCGAGGCGTTGACGGCCAGTATGCCGCCGATGGTGGTCTCTTCCGCCGATGGCGGGTCGAGGGCAAGGAATTGGCCATGGTCGGCCAGGTGACGCTGGAGATCGGCCAGGGTCTTGCCAGCCTGGACGGTGGCCGTGACGTCAGCGGGTTCGTATTCTACAACCGCGTTCAGGTGGGAGAGGCAGAGGGCGATGTCGTAGCGGCGGGGGGTGTTGCCCAGGCTCATGGTCGTGCCGCTGCCCCAGGGGATGACTGCTGCATCTTCTCGACTGGCAAGGCGCATCACCTCCGCCACCTCTTCCACCGTCGCTGGCATGGCCACCACCTGAGGGATCACGCCATCCACCGCGTAGCTGGCTGCTTCTTCGCGCGGGAAAACGCGCTGACTGTCCAGGGTGGACTCCAGCAGGCTGTGGAGAAGGTCTTCCTTTACCAAGATGCTATCCTTCTCCAGTCTAGATGCAGGCGTCGGGCCCCAGCGATTGGATGACCGCTTGCTGGCGGGAGATGGTCTCGCCGCTACCGATGGCGGCCGGGAAGATCTTGCCGGGGTTGAAGGGCTGGCCTGGTGCGAAGGCCTCCTGAATGCGCATCATGGCATCCATATCGTCGTCGGTGAAGATCCAGCGCATGAATTCGCGCTTCTCCATGCCCACGCCGTGCTCGCCGGTGATGGTGCCGCCGGCGTCGACGCAGAGGCGCATTATCTCCGCCCCCGCCGCCAGCACCTTGTCCACCTGGCCGGGCTGGGATTCATCGAAGGGGATGTTGGGGTGGAGGTTGCCGTCGCCAGCATGGAAGACGTTGGCGATGGGGAAGCCGTACTTCTCACCAACCTGGTAGACGCCCCGCAATACCTGGGGCAGCTTGGTGCGAGGCACCGTGCCATCGAGGATGTAGTAGCTGGGGGCCAGGCGGCCCAGCGCTCCCAGGGCTCCCTTCCGCCCCGCCCACAGGGCCTGCCGCTCGCCGGGCGAGAAGCCGATTCGCACCTCGCGAGCGCCTGTGCTCTCACAGACAGCCCGCACGGCCTCTGCCTGCTCCCCCACGCTGTCGCGCAGGCCCTCGACCTCGATGAGGAGGACGGCATCGGCGTCGGGGGGGTAGCCAGCGTGCACGGCCTCCTCCACCGCCCGCATGGTCATCTTGTCCAGCATCTCCAGGGCGGCTGGCAGAATCCCCTTGCCGATGATGGTCGAGACGGCCTGGCTGGCCTGCTCCATCTCGTCGAAGATTGCCAGCAGGGTGATGGTGGCCTCCGGCAAGGGCATAAGGCGGAGGATGATCTTGGTGATGATGGCCAGGGTGCCCTCGGAGCCTATCACCAGGCTGCGGAGGTCGTAGCCCGGCCGGTCGGCGGTCTTGCCTCCCAGCCAGACGATCTGGCCGTCAGCCAGGACCACCTCCACCCCCAGGACATGATTGGTGGTGACGCCGTAGGCGAGGCAGTGGGGGCCGCCGGCGTTCTCAGCCACGTTGCCCCCGAGGGTGCAGGCCTTCTGGCTGGAGGGATCGGGGGCGTAGTAGAGGTCGTAGCGGCTCAAGGCGGCGCTGAGGTCCAGGTTCACCACGCCCGTCTCGACGACTGCCAGGCGATTCTCTGCATCGATCTCCAGGATGCGCTTCATGCGGGTCATCACCAGCACGATCCCACCGGCGGTGGGGATGGCGCCGCCGCTGAGGCCGGTGCCCGCCCCGCGGGCGGTGATCGGCAGGCCGCGACGGCGGGCCAGCTTCACTACCTGCGAGACTTGCTGGACGCTGGTGGGAAGGACGACGGCCTCGGGGAGGCCGCGCTCGATGGTGGCATCGTATTCGTAGACCAGCAGGTCCTCGGGGGCATGAAGAACAGCATCACGGCCGACAATAGCCTGCAATTCGCGGACGAGCTTGCGATCAGCCATAGCATATTCAGTTTAGCATCCGCTGGCGCTTGTTGTCACAAGGAAGGGGGGCTGGCCTCGGGCCGTTCGCCGCTGGTGGTTTGACACCCGACCCCCACCTGAAGGCGGGGGCATCGGGTTGGCCTGCCCACGCCCCAGCCTTATGGGCATCAACTATTTGGATTCATCTCTGAGGGTTGAAACCCTCAGCTTCCGTCCAAGCTGCGGATTTGAATCCGCAGGAGTGGTTTATTTCGTTCATGACCATCAGGCTAGGGTTTGTGTGTGAACTTGGGAGCCATGAGCCCACCAATCATGAACAGGAAGGGCTTGGCCTCGGGCTACTCGCTGGCCCAGCCCTTGGCTCGCTCAACCGCCCTCTTCCAGCCCCGGTACAGCTCCTCGCGTTGGCTGGCTTCCATTCGGGGCTCGAACCGTCTGTCCACCCGCCAGTTGCCGGCCAGCTCGTCCTGGCTCTTCCAGAAGCCCACGGCCAGGCCGGCCAGATAGGCAGCCCCCAGGGCGGTGGTCTCGGTAGTCGCCGGTCGCACCACCGCGCGGCCGAGGATGTCGGCCTGGATCTGCATCAGCAGGTCGTTGGCGGCGGCACCGCCATCGACGCGCAGATCTGGCAGGGTCAGGCTGCACTCGCTCTCCATGGTTTCGATGACGTCGCGCGTCTGAAAGGCGATCGCCTCCAACGTGGCCCGCACCAGGTGGGCGCGGGTGGTGCCGCGAGTGATGCCCACGATGGCGCCGCGGGCCAGGGGGTCCCAGTGGGGGGCGCCCAGGCCGACGAAGGCGGGCACCACGTACACCCCCTCGCTGGAGGGCACGCTGGCGGCAACCGCCTCGCTCTCGCCGGCGGTGGCTATCAGCCCCAGGCCGTCCCGCAGCCACTGCACCGCCGCGCCGCCGATGAAGATGCTCCCCTCGAGGGCGTACTCCACCCTCTGGCCCAGGCCCCAAGCGATGGTGGTTATCAGGGAGGAGCCCAGGGGAAGGCTATCGTGGCCGACGTTCATCAGGACGAAGCAGCCGGTGCCGTAGGTGTTCTTGCCCATGCCCACCCGAAAGCAGGCCTGGCCGAAAAGGGCGGCCTGCTGGTCACCGGCAATGCCGCCGATGGGGAGGGCTGCCCCCAGAAGGGATGGCTCGGCCTCGCCGAAGACGCCGCAGGAGGGAAGGACGGCCGGCAGGAGGGAAGGAGGAACGGCCAGCTCGCCCAGGATGTCTTCGTCCCAGGCAAGGCGGGAGATGTTGAACATGAGGGTTCGCGAGGCGTTGCTGTAGTCGGTGGCGTGGACGCGGCCGCCGGTAAGCTTGTAGAGGAGCCAGCAGTCCACCGTGCCGAAGAGGATCTGGCCGCGCTCGGCCCTGGCGCGAGCGCCGGGGATGTTGTCCAGCATCCAGGCGACCTTGGTGCCCGAGAAGTAGGGGTCGATGACCAGCCCCGTCTTCTGGCGAAACGAGGGCTCCAGCCCCCGCGCCTTGAGCGCCTGGCAGAGGGGGGCCGTGCGGCGGCACTGCCAGACGATGGCGTTGGCCAGCGGCTCGCCCGTCTGCCGATCCCAGAGGATGGTGGTCTCCCGCTGGTTGGTTATGCCGATAGCGGCAACCTGGGAGGCGCGGGCGCCAGCCGCCGCCAGCACCTCTCGCGCCGAGATCAGTTGCGATTGCCAGATCTCCTGGGGGTCGTGCTCTACCCAGCCGCTCTGGGGATAGATCTGGCGGATGGGGTGACCAGCGCTGGCCACCGGCTGACCCTGGCGGTCGAAGAGGATGGCCCGCGAGCTGGTGGTTCCTTGGTCGAGAGCCAGGATGTATTCGGACAAAGCTGGCCTCCTATCTGGGGATCGACTTCGTATGCTAGCATGCGCGCGCGGCTGGGAACAGCGGCCGATGCTATAATGGTGGCGGGTGCCATGACCACTGCCGCTACTTTAGCCGATATCCTGGACGCTCGCACCAAAGAGGGCGAGCTGTACGAGCGGCTGGACGGCAACAAGGTCCGCTGCTACGCCTGCGGCCATCGCTGCCTCATCCTCGACGGCCTGCGAGGCGTCTGCAAGGTGCGCTTCAACCGCGGCGGCAAGCTGTTCGTGCCCAGCGGCTACGTGGTTGGTCTCCAGTGCGACCCCACCGAGAAGAAGCCCTTTTACCACGTCCTGCCTGGATCCAGCACCCTAACCTTTGGCATGCTGGGCTGTGACTACCACTGCCCCTACTGCCAGAACTGGCTCAGCTCTCAGGCCCTGCGCGACCCGGTGGCTGGTACCGTCCCCGAGGCCATCAGCGCTCAGGAGATAGCGGCCATCGCCGTGCGCACCGGCGCCGAGATCGTCGGCAGCTCCTACAACGAGCCCCTTATCACCTCCGAGTGGGCGGTGGAGATCTTTCGCCTGGCCAAGGCAAAGGGCCTGAAGACGCTGTATGTGTCCAATGGCAACGCCACCCGCGAGGTGCTGGAGTATCTGCGGCCCTGGCTGGACTGCTTCAAGGTGGACCTCAAGTCGATGTCCGCCAAGACCTATCGCTCACTGGGGGGCAGGCT
>Ga0315289_10001558_pt1 | contig 35732 bp, 25 predicted proteins | sample YL17G11_40_MG_FD_203452 | JGI IMG/M metagenome (GOLD analysis project Ga0315289, IMG submission 203452) | Sediment microbial communities from Yellowstone Lake, YNP, Wyoming, USA - YL17G11_40 | ecosystem: Environmental > Aquatic > Freshwater > Lake > Sediment | place: USA: Wyoming | collected...
TGGTCGGTGAGAACAATCAGAACTGGAGCAGTCGTGGGCAGTTCTTTGCCGCGGCGGCAGAAGCCATGCGCAGGATTCTCATCGACAATGCGCGTCGCAAGAAGAGTCTCAAACGCGGTGGCGGCCAGGAACAGGTGAACCTCGATGACATTGTGGTGATGGACGAGCGCGGCATGGCCGTGGATGACCTGCTTGCCCTCGATGAGGCCCTCGACCACCTGTCTCAAGTTGATCCCAAAGTGGCTGATCTCGTGAAACTCCGTTTCTTCGCCGGACTGACGGGCGAACAAGCGGCCCAGGCACTGGGGATTTCCCACAATACGGCCGACGCCTATTGGGCTTACGCGCGTGCCTGGCTGCGTGTGGCCATCGACAAAGGCCCCGATGCACAACGGGGCTGAGAATTGTGTCTGATCAAACTGCTCTAACTTCGTGCGGTTTTTCTTTGGGGCACTGGGTTCTCGGATTACGCGTTATAGAGTAGAGCACCAGGAGATTCTTTTTGGGCATTGCTGATAACAACGAACGCGATATCTTTGTCTCCGCCCTTCAGTTGAAGTCCGCCGCCGAGCGCGAGGCGTACCTGAAGGAGGTCTGCGCCAGTCACCCCGAACTGCTGGACCGCGTCCGAACGCTGCTCAAAGCCAACGCTATTGAGGATGGTTTTCTGGAGACTCCCTTGCTGGAGGCGACCGTGGCGGTTGGCGACGCAAGTCTGACGGAGGGCCCCGGGGTTGTCATTGGACGGTACAAGTTGCTGGAGCGGATTGGTGAAGGCGGCATGGCGGTGGTGTACATGGCTGAGCAGGAGCAGCCGGTTCAGCGGAAAGTAGCCCTGAAGATCATCAAGCTCGGCATGGACACCAGGACTGTCATCGCGCGGTTCGAGGCGGAGCGGCAGGCCCTCGCTTTGATGGACCATCCCAGCATCGCGAAGGTCTTCGACGGTGGTGCAACGGAGACAGGGCGCCCGTATTTCGTCATGGAGCTGGTTCGCGGCGTGCCGATCACCGAATACTGCGACCAGAACAAGCTCAGCACCCGCGGCCGACTGGATTTGTTCATCCAGGTGTGCCAAGCCATCCAGCATGCTCATCAAAAGGGCGTTATTCATCGCGACATCAAGCCGTCCAATATCCTGGTCACGCTCCATGATGGTACGCCGGTGCCCAAGGTCATTGATTTCGGCATCGCCAAGGCAACCGAGAGCCGGCTCACCGACAAAACGCTCTTCACGCGGTCTCTAACGTTCGTTGGCACCCCGACCTACATGAGCCCGGAGCAGGCCGACATGAGCGGACTCGACATCGACACGCGGGCCGATATCTATGCCCTCGGCGTGTTGCTCTATGAGTTGCTCACGGGCCGCACCCCGTTCGAATCGAGAGAACTCCTGCGGACCAGCTTGGAGGACTGCCGCCGGATGATTCGGGAGAAGGAGCCGACTCGCCCCTCGACGCGCGTGTCCACACTGCCGCATGAGGACTTGACCACCACGGCCGAGCGCCGGCAGACGGAGCCGGCCCAGTTGATTCGCCTGCTCCGCACCGACCTCGACTGGATCACGATGAAGTGTCTGGAGAAGGATCGCACGCGTCGGTATGAGACCGCCAGTGGGCTCGTGCTGGATATCCGCCGTCATCTCGACGGCGAAGCGGTGTGGGCCAGACCGCCGAGCACGAGGTATCGCGTGCAGAAGTTCGTCCGCCGCAACAAGGTGATCGTCGCGATCGCCAGTATCGTAGTGCTGGCAGCCATCGTGAGTACTTGGCAGGCAATTCGCGCCACCCGAGCCGAGCGGGAGCAGAGCCGGTTGCGGGGGGCGGTCCAAGAGGCATTGCAGGAGGAAGCCCAGCAACGACAACGGGCCGAGGCACAGGAATGGGCAGCCCTGCGCCGAGCCTACAACTCTGATATGACCCTGGCGCAGCAGGCACTGGGGGCCAACAACTACGGGCGTGTCGTGAACCTGCTGGACCGCTATCGACCCAAGTCGCAAGAGCCGGACTTTCGCCAGTGGGAGTGGCGCTACTTCTGGAATCAGACGCGCAGCGACGCGGCATTTGCCTTGCCCCAACAACCCGATGCGATCACGAGGGTTGCCCTTTCTCCCGACAGCCGACTCTTGGTATCCACCGACATGAGCGGGAGGCTCAAGCTCTGGGAACTGAGCAAACGCACCGAGCTGATGGTACTCCAAGAGCCTGGATTGGATCCGCAGGTGTTCGCATTCTCGCACGATGGCGCTCGACTGGCCACCCTCATCAAGCGGGGCCGCCAATCGGCGAGCGTGCAAGTGTGGACGGTGGCAGAACGAAAGATGGCCACCGAATTTCCCTGCTCAGGTCGGATATCCGCGCTGGCGTTCAGTCCGGCTGACACGGGACTCCTGCTCATTGGTCAGGACCTGACCGTCCACAACTGGGACTTCCAAAAGCGGCAGCTCGAGCGTGTGCTCCCGGCCCTGCCTGCCCCGGGATGGGGCACTGGCCTCGTGACGCTCTCCTCGGATCGTCAACGGATCGCCTTTCTGGAAGGGGAGCGAATTCGCGTGCTGGACCTGACGACAGGGTCGGAAATAGCCGTCCTGGGGGCGTTCCCGGGAGGAACGTGGTCGCTGGCCTTCTCCCCGGATGGCAAGCTCTTGGCGGCGGGGCCCTCGTCGGCTGAAACGTCCACGGAGATCAAGCTGTTTTCTCTGGCCTCCGGACAGGAACTCCGCCGCCTGGTGGGGCACGTCTCGTGGGTCCCGGCTCTGACCTTTACCCCGGACGGCAAGCAACTCGTGTCCGCCGGTGCCGATCAAACGATCCGGATTTGGGACGTAGCCCAGGGACGAGAACAGGTAGCCTTGCACGGGCATCTTTCCGAGATCTACCGTGTGACCGTCTCCTCCGACGGGAACACGATCGTCAGCGGCTGCAAAGATGGTACGATTCTGATTTGGGACGCGAAGCACATCGAGCGCAGGAACAGATTCGAAACGCTTTCCGTTCCGGTGGCGGATCTCGTCTTCCTTCCGAATAGCCGCGAGATGCTCGGTGTCAACTCGAACGGCGCCGTGACTCTTTGGGATTTGCCGACTCTGCAGGAAAGGGAATCAATCGAGGCGCTCGGTCGAGAGGTGAAGCATCTGCTGGTCTCGTCCGATGGAACACGCGTGTTCGCCGGCACGCATCGGGGCGAGGTGATAGTCCTCGATTGGCCGACCCGGCATGTCATCACGACCTTGAAGGAGGATTCGGGCCGCGGCGGCCCCCTGGCACCGGTGGGGCTGATCGACCGCAATCGCACTTTGGTGGTTACCGTGGCGGGTTCCACCATTCGTTTGCTGGATACCGCGTCCTGGCAGTCGCGGGCACAATGGCACATCGAGGAGGCAGGGCCTTGGCCTGGCAAGCGACCCAGAGTCTTCGCGGAGGAGGGCCTCCTGGCCGCCGGGGAACTTCGCGGACCACTCCATTTCCTCAGTCTACCCACGGGCCAAGCCTGGAGGATCGAGACCATTAAGCCTTGGGGCGCGTCCGATGTCGCCTTTTCACCGGACGGCCGCCTCCTGGCAACCTCCTCCCTCGAAGGGATCATTCGTTTGTGGAATACCTCCAGCCATGAAGTTGTTGACGTGCTGCGCGGTCACCTGATCGGCGTCAACGTGGTGGTATTCTCTCCCGATGGGCAACGGCTCGCCTCCGGCAGCCAGGGCGACGAAGCCGTCAAACTGTGGGATCTGCCGACCCGGCAGGAGGTGGCCACGCTCCCGGGCGAAGGACTGATCTCGGGCGGTCTGGCGTTTTCTCCCGAGGGCACAGTGCTGGTGGGCATCAACGCGCAGGGCAAGGCCCACATCTGGCGCGCGCCCTCGCTCAACGAAATCGCGGCATCGGAGAGGCAGTCGGACTTGGGACAGCCTGCGCCGCAAGCTGCGACGCTGGCGCCGTGACCCTTAGACTCTCGGTCGGACGGTGTCGCTGATCTGGAAGCCATGCCACCACTGCAATATTTCTTTCATCGGCCGAGGTTTTGTTCTGGGGTACTGGACCCTCCGATTACGCGTTATATCACAGAGCGGCAAAAGAGGCACTTGAGCAACCAAGTAATAGATCAGAAACCAGAATACAGAGGAGTCTCATGCGAACATCAACGGGTAGATCATGCTGTGTGTTTGTGCTCTCGGTCGCGGCCTGCTGTTTCCTGGTCCCTGCGAACGTTCGGGCCGCGGACTGGCCGCAATATCTTGGACCGGCCAGAAACGCAACTTCGCCGGAAAAAGGACTCTTGCGCTCTTGGCCTGAGAAGGGGCCGAAAGTCCTATGGACTGTTGCTGTTGGTATAGGTTATGGGGGACCTGTTGTCAAAGACGGCAAGGTGTACTTGCTCGACAGGGATGATAAGGTGGGTGATAACCTGCGGTGTTTCGATCTCTCCAAGGGCAACGAGCTCTGGAGTTTTGCCTATGACGCTCCCGGACGTGTTATGTTTCCCGGTTCGCGCAGCGTACCGATCCTGGACGGCCAGCACGTCTATTCATGCGGTCCCTATGGCGATCTCTATTGCATCAACATAGACACACACAAGCCCGTCTGGAATAAGAACGTCTGGAAGGATTTCGGCGGCGGTCGAATTCCGATATGGGCCATTACTCAGTGCCCCCTTATTTACGGTGATTTACTTATTATCGCATCCCAGGCTCCTGAAGCTGGTGTGGTTGCTTATAACAAGCTCACAGGCAATATGGTCTGGAAAACGCCCAATCTTGGCAATGAAACATATGTCAGTCCGGCAGTCATAAAGATAGACGGAAAAGACCATGTGGTAATGGTTACTTCCTCTACGAATCGTTTCGGACATCCAGAGCTGGCACCTGCTTTGGGCAATGTGGTTGGAATCGAACCCCTTACGGGAAAGATTCTCTGGAAATATGATAAGTGGCAGTGTCACATTTCGGTGCCGAGTGCCGTTGATGCCGGTGATAACAAAGTACTCGTGGTAGGCGGATATGAACTCGGTGCCACGATGCTAAAGGTCGAAAAGAAAGCGGACGGCAGCTATGGCGCAACAGAACTCTTTACAACCGTAGAATTCGGCGATCAAACAAAGCCCCCGATACTACATGACGGTTATTTCTATGCTCAGAACGGAACCAACAACCGGCGTGACGGCTTGGTGTGTATGAGCATGGATGGCAAGATCTTGTGGAAAACAGGACGTTCACCTGATTTCAACAAAGGCAGTATGATTCTGGCCGACGGCCTGATTCTGGCTACGGACGGTAGGAAGACTCTGTATCTCGTAGCGCCTGATCCATCCGGATTCAAGCCACTTGCGTCAGCAGAGGTGCTTGCAGAAGGAGGAACCGGATCAGAAAACGATCCTTTGGCTTCGAGAGTTGGGGGTTCAACCCAGAACTGGGCACCGTTGGCACTTTCCGATGGCAAGCTTCTTATCCGAGACCAGACGAAAATGAAGTGTGTTAAAGTCGCTCAATGATTCCCAAGAATGTCCACATCAATCAATCACAGGAGTAGATAATGAAGGTTCGAGTGACTGTGACAGCAATAGTTTGGATGGCCGTCGCTTGCAGCAGTCTGGCTGCCGATTGGCCGCAATGGCGCGGGCCGAACCGGGACGGCAAGTCCGTGGACACGGGCCTCCTCAAGCAATGGCCTGAAAAGGGGCCACCACTGGCCTGGAGAGTCGACAAGCTCGGCGGGGGCGACAGCGCTCCGGCCATTGCCGCCGGGCGGATCTTCGGTATGGGCAATCGCGGCGATAAGGAAGTCGTCTGGGCCCTGTCCGAGAAGGACGGAAGTGAAATCTGGGTAACACCCCTGGGGCCGGCCTTTCGGCAGCAGCCATCGCAGGGAAGAGAGGGGCCGTCGTGCACACCGACGGTCGATGGCGAACGGCTCTATGTCGAGGGTTTGGGGGGGAATGTGGTTTGTCTGCAGGTCCAAGACGGCAAGATTGTCTGGCAGCGCAGCCTGACAGAGGATTTTGGCGGGCGCAGACCGATGTGGAGCTACCGCGAATCGCCGCTGGTTGATGGCGACAAAGTAATCGTCACCCCCGGCGGCGCGGATGCGATCATGGTGGCCCTGAACAAGTTGACTGGCGAGACAATCTGGAAGGCCAAGATGCCCGACAGCCCGGCCGGCGCTTCTGGAGCACCCGGCGGCTCTGGCGGTGGTCGAGGGGGTCTCGGCGGAGCCGGCGGTGGTCGAGGGAATTCCGGCGGAGCCGCCGGTGGGTCGGCTTCGGGGGTCACCGGAACCAAGGATCCGGGCTTGTTCTCGAGCGAGCATTTTTCGATGACCGCGTTCTCCTGTAAGATTCCCAACGGCAAGTACCTCGCGAAGCTCTACTTTGCGGAGACGTACCAAGGCATCACCGGCCCAGGCCAGCGAGTTTTCTCCTTCAATGTCCAGGGGAAGGAATTCAAGGACTTTGACGTTTGGGCGAAGACCGGCGGTCCCAATCGCGCCTATATCGAAACCGTGCCCGTGGAAGTGACCCAGGGAGAGTTTCGCGTTGTCTTCACGCCCAAGGTCGAAAACCCGGCCATTAAGGCGATTGAAATCCTTCCGCAGGCAGAGGGTGCGGCGTCTCCCTCCACGACCGTCCGGATCAAGGCCGGTTCGGCGGCGACATTCACGGATTCGAGCGGCAATGTCTGGCAGCCGGATCAGGGATTTGAGGGAGGCATGACGAACCCGATGGCCGGCGGTTCAGGAGCCGGTGCGGGCGGCTTTGGCGGTTTTCCCGGCGGCGGTCAAGGTGGTCCAGGCGGCTTTGGCGGCGGTCGAGGGGGCCCCGGCGGCTTCGGTGGTTTCGGAGGCGCTGGAGCGGCCTACTCCTCGCCGATTGCCATCGACTTCGACGGACAGCGTCAGTACGTGCAACTGACCGCAAGAGCACTTATCGGAGTCGCGGCATCGGACGGCAAGTTCCTCTGGCGATATGACAAACCCGCCAACCGCATGGGTCTCAACTGTTCAACGCCGCTGTACCAGGATGGGATGGTGTTCGCCTCTTCAGCCTATGGCGCAGGCTGCGGGTTGGTCAAGCTGAGCAAGGATGCGAATGGCGCCGTCCAGGCCGAGGAAGTCTATGCCACCACGGACATGCAGAACCATCACGGCGGCATGATCCTTCTCGATGGTTGCCTCTACGGCGCCAGCGGCGGCAATGAGGGCGGCGCCCTCGTTTGTCTCGACTTCAAGACCGGCAAGGTTCTGTGGGACCAGCGAGCCAGTGTTGGTCGTCGCGCGAAAGGTTCGCTCGCCCTAGCGGATGGCCGACTTTACTATCGCATGGAGGACGGCGCCGTGCTCCTGATTGAGCCGAACCCGCAGCAATACGTCGAGCGAGGTCGTTTCGAACAGCCGGACCGCACGCGCCTACCGGCCTGGGCACATCCGGTCATCGCTAACGGCAAACTGTACCTCCGCGATCAGGATGCATTGTTCTGCTACGATGTCAAGGCGAAGTGAAAGTCCGTCAGTCGATTACTATCGTCATGTCCGGCGTGGATTCGCCTTCTAAGGGAGTGCCGGCGCGGTCGCACTTCCGGTCGGTGTGATCGGAGACACCGCGTCGGCACAACACTATGGTGAGTGCCGTTTTTGGAGGGTTCGGTCATGTTATGGCAAAACGACGAGCATGCTGAGAAGATCTGCCCGAAGACCGGGCGTCGCATCGAGCGAGAAAGGGAACACCGCTGGGCATCCTGGATGCTGCCTTTCGTGGGGCTGGTGTCGCTGCTGTGGTTCCTGATATGCGTGATTCCCAAGCCCTCGCGGGCTGCCTATCCATGCCAGCGGGCGGCCTTTCCCCTGGCCTCGGGTTTCGTGGTGTGGCTGACCGGCATCATCGTGTCGAGCTTGGCATATCGCAAGGCCAAGCGTCTGGCGGGCCGAGCCCGCTACGTGGCCGCCGGACTCTTCGCGGCGGTGGCGGTGGCGGCTATCTGGTCGTCGATCAACATCACCGCCGACACCGGCGCTGGTGCGGCGTTCGTTCCGATCGATCCGCCTAATAGCCCGATCGGCGTCGGCAAGGGCATCTATCCGGGTCGGGTTGTATGGGTGCATGATCCCAGCGCGACAACGTGGGACGGCGTGACCGGCTTTTGGTGGGAAGACCGGAATCTGGATCAGCAGGCGGTGGATAACATGGTCTCGCGTACCCTGCGGACTCTTGCTGGAGAGGATGATGATGCAGCCGCCTGGGATGCCATCTTTCGCTATTTTAATCGCACTCACGGTACCGGCGACGTCGGCTATCAGCCGGGCGAAAAAATCGCAATCAAGATCAACCTGAACGCGGAGGGATACGGCCCCGCTTATGACACCCGCGGCGGCAACGGCCGCATGCCAAGCCCGCAGATGATTCATTCCCTCCTTGCCCAACTCTTCGATAAGGTGCATGTCTCCGGATCAAACGTCACCATTTATGATGCCTCGCGGGCCATTGCCGATCCGCTCTACAACCGGATCCACGGCGATGCGGACCCGAATTTCCAGAACGTGAGGTTCGTTGCCAATACCACGGGCAACGGCCGCATCGGTGCGGTCTATGACCCCGCTTATCCCGTCCACTTCGCCAATCCGAGCGTGAGCCCCGCGAACAATGCCACGGCCTATCTGCCAACCTGCGTGACCGAAGCCAAATATCTGATCAATATGGCCCCGCTCTCGGCGCATAGCATGTACGGTTTTACCGCGAGCGGCAAAAACTGGTTTGGCTCTATCTGTTGGCGAACGAATGCCAATTATGGGTCGTGGAACGGTGGCTGGACGCCCTCGCCCCTGCACAACTTCGGTCTTCGCAATAATCCTATGGGCTCCTACAACTGTATTGTCGATCTCATTGGCCACCCGCAACTCGGCGGTAAGACGCTGCTGTTCCTGGTGGATGGTCTCTATGGTTCCGACAACGCGATCACCAGGGTGCTCCGCTTCAGCTCCTTTGGCAACAATTGGACAGCCAGCGTGTTTGCATCGCAGGACTCCATTGCAATCGATTCGGTCGTGCTGGATTTCCTGCGGAATGAACCGCTGCTGAACAACAACTGCTCCGGCCAAGGCGTGGACAATTACCTCCACGAGGCAGCCCTGGCGGGCAATCCGCCCTCGGGCAGCTTCTACGATCCAGGCAGTACCGGATCTCGTCTGGCCAGTCTCGGTGTTCACGAGCACTGGAACAATGCGGAGGACAAGCAGTACTCCCGCAATCTCGGCAGAAACGAAGGCATCGAACTCGTCACGCCCTCGCTGGCCGTGCCGGATGGAGCGGTCACAAATACCGCAACCGGCATACACTATGGCTATATCCGTGATGCCGTGTCGGAGGCGAGCAATGGGGATGTCATCGAAGTGGCGCCCGGCATCTACAAAGAGACGGTTTCGTTCAGCGGGAAAGCCTTGCGGATCACCTCGCAGAACCCCTGGGATTCAAACGTGGTCGCAGCTACGGTGATCCAGGGGGCGACGTTCGCCGCCGGCGCGGACGCCAACTCCGTGCTTGAGGGCTTCACGATCAGCGGTCCCGGCCCAGGCATCTCCTGCGAAGCCGCCTCCCCTTGGATCGATCACTGCGGCATTGTGGATAATGGAAAGTCAGGTATTGTGCTATCGGCGGGCAGCAACCCACTGCTGACCAACTGCATCATTGCGGGCAACGGGGGCGATGGCATCGATATGTCGGCAACGCAGGGAAGCCGGCAAGTGGTATACGGCCGCGCCACGATTCTGCACTGCGACATCCTGGGCAATCGCGGCAATGGGATTCACGGCGGCAGGCCCACGGTCGACAGCACGATCATTCGCGCCAATGGCCGCGTGCCCGGAACGGCCCAGATCATCGCCAATTCGTCGACCGTCAGCTACTCGAATGTGCAAGGCGGGTGGCCCGGCGAGGGCAATATCGACGCGGACCCCGACTTCGTTAAGCCGGGGTATTTGGCAGATCCGACCGATCCCAATGAGCCCGCCGGGGCGGGTGAGACAGAGGCGGTCTGGGTGGGAGGCGACTATCACTTGAAGGCGGGTTCGCCTTGTATCGATGCCGGCAATCTTGTCATCATCACGTGGATGGATGTCGAGATCGACCGCCTATGGCACGCCGTGGGCTCTGCCCCGGACATCGGCGCTTATGAATTTGGCATGCTGCCCTCGTCTGTCTCGACTTCAAGACAGGCAAGGTCCTGTGGGACCAGCGAGACAGCGTTGGTCGTCGCGCGAAAGGTTCGCTGGCCTTGGCGGACGGCCGACTTTACTATCGTATGGAGGACGGTACCGTGCTCCTGATCGAGCCGAACCCGAAGCAATACACCGAACGCAGCCGTTTCCAACAGCCCGACCGCACGCGCCTACCGGCCTGGGCTCACCCGGTCGTTGCCAACGGAAGACTATACGTGCGCGATCAGGATGTACTGCTTTGCTACAGCGTCAAGTAGTCTTGAGCCTTTGGGACGCCAGGATCTGTAAGCTCGATTCTCGCCAACCGTCAACGCTTGCGTAAGGAGGACAGCAGCAAGACCAGTGGTCGCCCAAATCGGTGCGGCTCTGTTCACAAGACGACACGGGCGGTATACTGGCCCCCAAAGGAGGCAAACCATGAACAGAACGGCAGTCGTTTCAGTGCTGATGACGGTGATCGCTTTGGCAACTACGGTCCAGGGCGCGGATTGCCCTCGATTCCGTGGGCCGGCAGGGGACGGGGCATTTCCGGAGACGGGGCTGTTGAAGAAGTGGCCGGAAGGCGGACCAAAGGTGGCCTGGACCGCCAAAGGGTTGGGGCAAGGCTATTCCTCGGCCACCGTGGCGAACGGCACCGTCTATGTGACCGGGATGGACGATCAGAAGCAGGGGTATCTCTTCGCGTTTGGCCTGGATGGCTCGCCGAAATGGAAGACGGCGTACGGGACGGAATTGGACAAACGCGGTATGGCCGTGGCCGGGACGCGGGGCACGCCGACCATTGACGGCGACCGGGTGTTTCTCGTGACGGGCTTCGGCAAGCTGGTCACTTTCGATGCGACCCGGGGTCAGGCGCTCAGGACAGTTGACTTGCTGGAGCGCTTCGGCGCCAAGCAGGCGCAATTCGGCTTCGCCGAAGCCGTGCTGGTGGATGGTCAAAGACTGATTTGCACGCCGGGAGGCCCGGATGCATCGCTCGCGGCCCTGGACAAGAATACCAGCGCGATTCTCTGGAAGACCAAGGGTCTCAGCCAGTCGACGGGCTGCTGCTCGCCCAGGATCATCGACCACAACGGCCGGCGACTGGTCCTCACTATGCTGGCCCAGGATGTCGTTGCCGTCGATCCGGGCACCGGCGCGGTCGTCTGGCAGCATGAATACCCGCACCGGGCCGGCGTGCAGCCGAATCCGCCGCTTTATGCGGATGGACTGGTCTATGTCACCTCGGGCATGGGAGCGGGAGGTGCGTTGCTGTCTCTGGCGGACACGAACCCCGCCGCAACTCCGCAATGGACGGCCAAGATCATGGACTGCCAGATGCAGGGCACCGTCCTGATTGACGGTTACATCTATGGCACGGCCCAGAGCGGCAATAAGGGTCTCGTCTGTCTGGAGTGGAAGACGGGCAAGGTGATGTGGAACGCCCCGGCCGTCGGGATGGGGGTGGTGATCGCGGCCGACGGGATGCTCTACGTCTATGCACAGGATGGGAAGATGTACCTGGTCAAGCCCAACGCTACGGCTTTCGAGCCGGTGAGTCAGTTTGCCATTTCGGAAGGCACCAACGAGCACTGGGCCCATCCGACCATTGCCAACGGCCGGCTCTACGTCCGCCACGGCGGCGCTCTCATGGCGTACGACATCAAACGCTGAAAAGCGAAGTCTTGGGACGCGTCGTTTGCCTGCCGGAACGAAAACGGGGGCACCGGGCCTTTTTTGCCCTTTGGCCGTGACCCAGATTGCGAACGTCAGCCAAAAAGAGTATGATATTCGCTGGCGGCTGTGTCGTAACTCCGCGTCATAGTTTCGGAAGGAGGATAGAAATGCTGCGTTACGCCTTTGGTCTGAGTGTGTTGCTGCAACTGCCTCTCTGGGCGGCTGCTCCCGTTTCGATCTCGATTCCGGTCGTGAATGCGTCTTTCGAGGCTCCGGCGCTAGACCCGAACGGTTTTCCGGCGGTGCCCCTGGCGGACGGCTGGCTGGAGCTCGATCTCGACCCGGCGGCCAGCTCCAACACCGGCGTGTTCCTCAATACTCCCGTTGGCAGTCCGGATCGCATGGTCAACGCCGAGGGTAGGCAATTGGCCTTTCTGGGCTCGCAGCAGGGCAATGGCCTGGAGCAGGACTTGAGGACCACCTACCGGGTCGGTTGCGATTATCGACTGACCGTGGGCGTGGGTGTTTCGGCCCGATTCCCGCCCGCCGTCGCGTCGCCGACGGATGCCATCGAGATCGTTCTCTACTATCTCGATGGGAACGAGCCTAAGGACATCGTGCATCAGACGGTGGAGCCGAACGGGCTCTCGTCGACGCAGTTGCGGGACTTTTCGGTGGTCCTGCCGGCCGTGCGAGCCGACGATGCCTGGGCGGGCAAGACCATCGGCGTGGCGCTCCGTGCGGCCGGAAATCCCGGCGGGTTCTGGGACTTGGACAACGTCCGGCTCACGGAGTCGATGCCCGTATTGATCCCGATTGCGAACGCTTCCTTCGAGGCCCCGGTGGTGGACCCGAACGGCTTTGGTGCTTGGCCTGTCGTGGATGGTTGGCTGGAGCTCGATCTCGACACCGTGGCCAGTTCCAACACCGGTGTGTTCCTGAATACCGCCATCGGTAGCCCGGATCGCCTGGTCAACGCCGAAGGCGGGCAATTGCTGTTTCTCGGATCGCAGAAGGGCAATGCCTTGGGACAGGATCTGGCGGCCGTCTACCAGATCGGCTGTAGCTACCGACTGACCGTGGCGGTAGGCGTCTCGGCGCGATTCCCGCCATCCTCCACCGGGCCGGTAGACACCATGGAGATCGTCCTGTATTATCTTGCGGAGGATAAGTCGGTGGACATCGTGCATGAAACCGTCGAGGCGAAGGGGCTTTCCTCGACCCAACTGCAGGATTTCTCCGTATACTTGTTCACAGTGCAGTCAGGTGATGCCTGGGCAGGCAAGAGCATCGGTGTGGCGATCCGTGCAGCCGGTGCGGCCGGCGGGTTCTGGGATCTGGACAATGTTCGCCTCGCAGAATCGTTGCCGGTAGCCAAGGAGTAGACGTCTTGAACAAAATCCGCAGTCGGCAATGTTGTCACCCCGGACTTCGATCCGGGGCCGCAATCCGCAATCGAGGGGCTGGTTTCAGCCTCATCGAGCTGCTGGTGGTGATCGCGGTGATGGCTTTGCTGCTGGCGATTCTGTCCCCGGCCCTGTCGGAAGCCCGTAACCATGCCCGGCGGGCGGCTTGTGCCGCGAACCTCCGCCAGGTGGGTACGGCCATTCATCTCTACGCGGAGGACTTCGACGATACGATTCCCTTCGGGCCGGCCGGCCGGCCGGTCACGGGCTCCAATTTCTATACGGTGATCGGCAACGTGACCAGCCTGCTGTCCCTGGAAGACGGCGCGCCGGTGGGATTGGGCTTGCTTCTGAAGCATTACCTCGCCCAGCAGCCCACGGTCCTGTTCTGTCCCGGCGCGGACCAGCCTTCGGAGGCGAAAGAGCAGTTGTCCCGCGTGGGATCGGGCCAGGCCCAGTGCGACTTCTATTATCGCCATGCCTCGGTCGCCTTGCTCACCGGAGCACCCAAGGCGTTCCACACCCGCCTGAGCAATCTGGGCCAGAACGGCAAGGGGCTGCCCATCGCCGCTCTGGCCGCCGATGTGCAGTTCCTGGCCCACCCCTCGCTGGCGGTGTTTCAGGTCAAGACCCGGACGAGCCATCAGCGCCAGGCCAGCAACATCCTCTTTGCCGCCGGCAACGTGTCGACCCTCTCCAACCGAGACGATGCTCTCACGGTGAACATCGGGACCGCCCCCTACGACGCCCTCGAACGGATCCTCGCCATGTTCGAGCGCGCGGACGAACGCCGCTGAAAGACGTCCGTCGCGCGGTACAACCATCCGCAAGGAAAGGACATTCATCCGGATTCTGCGCACGTGAGTGCTTATTGGGGGCAGAGCCCCTGGCCGTTGTGGCTCAGGCGATTTGTCTTGCCCGAAGCCGGGCCGGACGATAAGTATTGGCTCCATGACGCGGCGACGACAAAAACCACAAGGTGGAGGCCAGAAGAACGGGGACAGAGGGCCACCGTCCTCCGTCGGGCATCCCGCGTCCGTTGTCGTACGGGGGTGGCGGCTCTGGGCTTTGCGGGTCGCGCTGATCTTCGTGGGGCCGGCGGTCTTTCTGGGGCTTCTGGAGGGCATTCTGTTCGTCTGCGGCACGGGGTATCCGACCTCGTTCTTTGTCAAAAGCGAGCAGCGGGGCGTGCTCACCCCCAACGTTCATTTCGGCTGGCACTATCAGCAGGAGACCCTGACGGAGCCGGAGCCCTGCCTGGTCCCGGTGGACAAGCCCAAAGGCACGATCCGCATCTTCATCCTCGGCGAATCGGCGGCCCTGGGCACGCCGGACCCCTCCTTCGGCTTCGCCCGGATTCTGGAGATCATGCTGCGGTCCGCGTTTCCGGACGAGCGGTTCGAGGTGATCAATGCGGCCATGCGGGGCATCAACTCGCATGTTATCGTCCCCGTCGCGCGGGAATGTGCCGGCCTGGCTCCCGATCTCTTCGTCATCTACATGGGCAACAACGAGCTGAACGGCCTCTACGGCCCGAAAACGGCTGTGACCTTCTTCGGCAAACATCCGGGGCTGATCCCGGCGTTTCACCGGCTCAAGCAGACCCGGACAGTACAACTACTCCGCAGAGTGCTCAAAGCCCATCCCGAGGTGGCGCGAACCAAGAGAAAGCCGCCCACGGCAGAGTTCTTCCGGGAGCACTGCACAGCGCTCGATGACCCCGGAAGAGGCTACGTGTATGCGAATTTCCGGAGCAATCTGGAGTGGATTTGCCGGTCGGGATTGGAGGCAGGGGCCGCGGTGATTCTCGCGACGGTGGCGGTCAATCTGCGCGATTGCCCACCGCTCGGGTCCTTGCACCGAAGCGACCTGACCCGATCGCAACGGGAGGAATGGGACCGGCTGTATCGCAAAGGGATGATGTCGGAAGTGGGCGGGGACACGCCCCAGGCGATTTCCTATTACGAGCAGGCGGCGGCCCTGGACGATCGTTACTCTGAGCTGCATTTCCGCCTGGCCCGCTGCCGGCTTCTGGCGGGCCAGCGCGAGGCGGCCCGGCGGCAGTTCACCTTGGCGAAGGATTGGGACGCGCTGCAATTTCGCGCGGACACGCGGCTCAACGATATTGTTCGAGAAGTCGCCACCAAGCCCTCCAGCGGAGGCCAAATTCGCCTCGTTGAGACGGAGGCCGCCTTGGCGGCCGGCGAACGGTGCCCCGACGGCATCCCCGGCCGCGAGTTCTTCTATGAGCACGTTCACCTTCGTTTCGACGGCGACTATGAAGTTGCCAAAGTGCTGCTGCCGGCGATTATTCAAACCCTGCGGGAACGAGGGTTGACGGTCCCGGAGCCGCCGGCTCCCATGTTGTCACGCCAGCAATGCGCCGAGGCCCTGGCGTTCACGGCGTGGGACGAGGTGAATACGGCGGCGGCGATGGTGAAGCTGACGGCCCAGCCACCGTTCACCGGGCAACTCGAGCACGCGGCACGACAGGCGGCCGCCGAGAAGGCGGTCGCAACGGTGATGGCCCGGGTTGATGAAGCGTTCGTCCGGCAGGTGATTCGGACGTACCGTCAGGCCATCGAGACGCGGCCGCAGGATTGGCATCTGCGGTACAATCTGGGTACTCTCCTGCACCAGCTCGAGCGGCCCCAGGAGGCCGCACCGTACTTCGACTCCGTCGTGCAGACCTTCCCTCATTTGGCTTCCTTCCGCGTCCTGTTGGGCTATGCCCTGGGCAAGGCCGGGAGGACAGATCAGGCCGTCGAGCAGTTCCGTCAGGCGCTCAAGCGGGACCGACGCTGCAAAGAGGCGCGCGAAGGCCTAGCTTGGGCCCGGACGATGCAGAGCCGGACCGGACGGTAGACGAACACAATCGGGGCCTGCGCCACAGGCACAGGCCCCGATTTGAAATCACTTTGCGATGTCGGCGTCGCTGTATGACGCCTCACCGCTCGGTCGCAGGGAAGCGAAACTCCGCGTCCCTTTCGACCGCTACTTACTTACGCGAATGTCATCGATGTAGACGCGACCAGCGCCATCCGCGACCGGATTCGCCTTGTCGCCCACACCGATATACAGCTTCTTGACCTTGGCCAGATTCACGCCGGTCAGACTGCTGAGCGGAATCTTCCACTCGGTCCAGGCCGCCGCATTCGCCAGCGCCGGATCGGACACGGTAGCGGACTTGCCTGCACTGTCCTCGACCGTGACGTACAGGTTCGCCTTGCCGTTGTACCGCGGGCTGTCGATCACGGCCCCTTGCCAGGCGCCGGTGACACCGCCCGTCGTGGTGATGCTGTCGAACTGGGCGGTCCGCTGCTCACCTGCCTGGTGCGAGGTCACGCACAGACCGATATGGACCGGGGCAGCCATCGCGATCGTCTGCGGGATGCCCAGCGACCGCCACGTCTTGCCGTCGACGGAGTACGAGCCGCTGAGGTTGTCGCCGAGGCGGTCGATCTTCACCCAGTACGGCGCCGTGACCACGGAGGCAGAGTCGCTGTTCGACGAAGTGCCATTGGCCGTGGGTCGGAACTGGAAGCTGGCGCCGTTGCCGCCGCCGCCGGTCATGACCGTCGTGGCATGCGTGGAGCCGCCGTCGAGGCTGTCGCGGATCATCACGCCGGCCTTGGCCCAGGTGTTCGAGCCCGTACCGACGCTGACGACGCGGGCGGTCATGGAACCGTCGCCGTTCAGGGTCTTGTAGGCGTACGTGAACTGATCGGAGTTGCTCCAAATGTCCGTGCCGCTACCGGTCAGGCTGATCTTGCCGGCGGCCTCGGTGACCGCCACGCTCTGCGGCGTCGGATAGCCACGGGCCCACAGACTCAGGTCGGTAACGCCATTGGCCGTCCAGTTCTGCAACGGCGAGAATTCCTGCGACGCCTCGCTGAAGAACGGCGTCTTGCTGTTGTCGAAGTCGATAGGCATCGACTGCTTGCCGCCGTGCACGATCGTCTGCTCGGCGAACGGGGCCTGGAAGTTGCCTACTGTCGAGTTGCTCTTGCCATCGGTGACGCCATCGATCCAGGTGTCGAAGATGGTGGTCTTGGCGTCGAGATCGTCGGTATAACTCTCGAAGTTATCGACCGGGATGAAGTTGGCCGTGGCAAAGCTCCAGACGGTGCCTTTCCACGGGCTCTCGGCCTCACCGGCGTTGATCTCATCGACGCGCCAGTAGTAGGTCTTGCCCCATTCCAGGGCGCCGGTCTTATACGTGGTGCCGGTCTGGCTGCCCTTGAACAACGGGCTCTTGCTGTCGGCGGCGGCCACGGCGTCCTTGTCATCGCCGAGGTAGACCTCATGCTTCTGGGCCTTCTCGCCGGCCATCCAGCTCAGGTCCAGCGCCTGGGCGGTATCGACCGCGCCATTGGCCGGATTCGGGCCGAACGCCTGCAGAGGCGGCAGGTAGAACATATCCACGTACTTGCCGGCAATCACCGCGCGAGCGGCAATGCCCGGACCTTGCCAGGCCACGTCGGTGCTGTCGCCGCCGCCGCCTTCCTTGCCAATCGCCATGATGAAGTACTTCTTGCCGGCCTCCAACTTGATGGGAGCGGACTTCTGGCTGGCGCCACCGGCGCCGCCGCCCGTGTTGTCGAAGTCCATGGCCGGGGTCCAGCCCGCGACGTTGGCGATCATCTTGGCATTCGTCGGGCTGCCGTCGGTGCTCAGCCACAGTTGCTGCTCATCATCGCCGGCAATCCAGAAGGTGTAGTCGCCCGTCTGCTCGGGTTTGAGCCAGCCCCACAGCCGCTGGCCGTAGTTATCCGCCCAGTCGGCGGGGCTCTGGAACTTGTCTATATACTGGACGCTATCCGGACTGCTGGGATACCGCGCGTTGCTCGTCAGAGCGCTGACGGCCGTGCCGCTGATGTTCAGCCAGTACTCATACTTGATCTTGTTGGCGGGGCCGGCATCGGCCGTGCTGAAGCTCCACACATCGCCTTGCACGACGCTCTTGTCGGCCTTGATCACATCGGCGCGCCAGAAATAGGTCGTCGAGGCGCGGAGAGCGCCGGTATCGAATTTCGGGTCGGTGGCCTTGCCCTTATCGGCCGAGGCAGCGCCACTGGTGACGGCCGCCTGATCGGTGCTGAAGTAGACTTGATACGAGGCGGCCTCCTTGCCGGGCTTCCAGGTCAGAACCAGGCCCGGGAACTGCCCGGTCCCCGCGTCCGCGGGCACCGGCAGGTAGTTCTTGGTCGGTTCCGACGCAAACTTCCAGACGGGACCCTTGTAGATGGTCACGCCGTCCGCCTCGATCTCATCGACCTTCCAGTAGTAGGTCGTGCCGGGCTGGAGCCCCTGGAGATAATAGAACATGGCGAACATCTGCCGGGAGGCAACCAGCGCGGGATTGGGATCGGTGCCGAAATAGACATCGTGGAACATCGCCGTGGGGCCGGGGGTCCAGGTCATCAGGGGGGCCGTTACGCCCACTGTCCCATCGGCCGGATTCGGATTGGAGGGCAGGAACATCGGCTCCGGATTGCGGATAAGGGGAGCCAGGAACTTGCCATCGACGACGACGGGACCCGCGCCAATGCCGGGACCGCCCCAGGCGACGGTGTCAAAGCCGCCGCCGGTGCCGTCCGACCAATAGACCTCGACATAGTACCGCTTGCCGGCCTGCAGCGTGACGGGCTTGGACTTGTACGTCGTGCCCGGCGAGCCCGAGCCATACGTCCAGTCCTGGTAGTTCAGCCAGCCTTCGACGTTGCAGATCATCTTCACGTTGGCGGGCGTGTCGTCGGTGCTCAGCCAGACCTCGCTGTCGTCATCGCTGCACGTCCAGAACGTGTAGTCCCCGTTCTGCGGCGGATAGATGTAGCCGCGCATCCGGCCGCCCCAGTAATCCTCGCCGGCATCCGGCCGGTCCAGCGCCTTGGCCCAGTAGGCCCTCGACGGCTGGTTTCCCGCGTTGATGTAGTTATGGAGGGTCGTCACATTGTCGGTGACCTGCTGACCCGTGCTTGCCGTGAACCATTCCTCAATCAAGACGTTGCCCTTGCCGGGGTCGGCGGCCATCAGCGGACTCGCCAGCCACAGCAGGCCCAGGGCCAGGCCAAGAAAGAACAGTCTCTTACTCATGATATCCGTCCTTCAAGGGAAATGAAATGCTTGTGCCGGCCACACACCGGGCACATCTAGTTCTTGAGTTTTCCGTCCGGGGGTTCTTCGTCTTGAGTCCTCAGAACGCCTCGACTCAAAACTCAACGTATCAAGCGCGCAATATTCGATCCGTGGTGGGGTTCACCTCCTTTCCGTGGACACCCACTCACCTCACCAAGTGGGTGGATGCGAAGTCAGCCTCCTGACGGCATAGAGCACCCCTCACAGAGTGCCCTCGGGTCCGGGTCCCCAAGTGCAAAACATCGCCCTGAGAGCCCCTCCCGAACGCCATCAGCGCGTTGGGGGACCCTTCCTCCACATCACATAGCTGCACCGCTCCTTCGGTCCAGACGCAGGTCTCATCTTGTGCATGCCATGTGTCAACGTGGCCAACAGTCTCTATATCATATCGGCCAGGCAGCGTCAAGAGTTTTGCGGGCTGGGGACTCATTTTGAGTCCGGGAAAAACGGGCCCGCCAGCTCCCAGGGGGGTCGCACAGGCCCGCCATGCCCGGAGCCGGGCCCGTTCGGGCCGCGCCGTTGGGTCCCAGGGTGACGCGGCCGGGACACAACAGGGTTGCGGACCGGGTGTCCGTCGGCGATAATGTGGCCGTTTCGTGCAAGAAAGAGGTATGGTCGTACAACTGAAGGAAAGGAGACGGACCATGAAATCCGCAAGGCAAGCTCTGAGCGTATCCACAACTCTGGTGGTGTTCGCGGGATTGGCGTTCCTGCTGGTTGCTTTGTTCGGCGGCAGTCAACGTTCCCAGGCGGCGGCCCGGACCGACGACGGGAAGCTGCGCATCATCGTTTTCGGGGCCCACCCGGATGATGCCGAGCTCAAGGCGGGGGGGACAGCAGCCCTTTGGGCGGCCCAGGGTCATCATGTCAAGTTCGTCTCGGTAACCAACGGGGATATCGGCCACGCCGTGATGTCCGGCGGGCAGTTGGCCAAACGTCGCACCGCCGAGGTCAAGGAGGCCGCCAAGGTCCTGGGGATCGAGGCGGACGTGCTCGACATCCATGACGGCGAGCTGATGCCGACGCTCGAAAACCGCAGGAAGCTCGTCCGGCTCATCCGCCAGTGGAACGCGGACATCGTGATGGGACATCGGCCGAACGACTACCATCCCGACCACCGGTACGTGGGCGTCCTGATGCAGGATGCCGCGTACATGGTCACGGTCAAGTTCTTCTGCCCGGATGTGCCGCAGATGGCCAAGAACCCGGTGTTCCTGTATGTGTCCGACGGCTTCCAGAAGCCGAATCCCTTCCAGCCGGACATCATCGTCGCGACGGATAGCGTCATCGAGAAGAAGCAGGATGCCATCTGGAAACTCCAGTCGCAGATCGAGTCGCTCTGGGCCACCGGCAATTTCGAGAAGGTGGTCCCCATTCCGACCGACCCGGAAGGCCGTGCGGCACGCCGCAAACAGCAGGACGACCGCACCGCCGGGCGGGACCGGGCCGTGGCCCAGAAGTTCCGGGATAAGCTGATCGAGCTCTATGGGCCGGAGAAGGGCAAGGCCGTCCAGTACGCCGAAGCCTTCGAGATCTGCGAATACGGCCGCCGCCCCTCGGCCGACGAGCTGAAGAAGATGTTCCCGATCGCGGCCGAGAAATAGGTCCGGCCGCGCGGGAAGGGGGAGGCCCGACTTAGAAACCAGGGTGAAGCGGTCTGTCCGGACCCGACCGATCTTGTTGCCGGGGGCAATACCGGTCCACGCACGGCAATTGGCGTTGGGACGAATTGGGGATATACTTTACATATATCAGTGGGGGAATTCCCAATGCAAAAGAAGCTGACCATCACCATGGATAAGGACGTGTACCAGGGCCTTCATAGGGTTATTGGCCGTGGCAAGATCAGCTCGTTCATTGAAGAATTGGTCCGTCCTCACGTTCTGCGTCCCCATTTGGAAGCGGCCTACGCGCGAATGGCCAAGGACCGCAGGCGTGAGAAGGAGGCCCGGGCATGGGCCGAGATCATTTTCAAGGACACCGCACATGAAGCGGAGCGAGGTCTGGTGGGTGGAGTTTGACCCCTCCAAGGGCGGCGACATCAGGAAGAAACGGCCCGCCGTGATCGTAAGCAATGACGCGTCCAACACGTTCCTCGATCGAGTTCAGATCGTTCCCCTGCGGCGCGGGACAGGGCCGCTCTATCCCAGTGAAGCGTCGGTCATCTTCGGTGGCAAGCCCTGCCGGGCCATGACCGACCAGTTGGCGACCATCAGCAAGTCGCGGTTGTGGAAGTGCGCCGGCTGCCTCTCGCCAGACGACACGCAGAGACTCGTGGAGGCGCTCCGCGTGCAGTTGGGCCTCTCGTGAGAGCATTCTGACAAGAGCCGGCCCTGCGAAACTCCGCGGCAGGCGTCATTCGGCGGGCTTGAAAGTGACGTATTGGGTGCGGGCGTCGGCGATGAGGCGGATCATCTGGTCGGCCTGCCGGCGAATGGCCGGGTCGGTACTGATGACCCGCGAACTCCACTTGGCGTACTCACGATTCAACTGGTGGCGGGCTTCATCGTTGCTCATCCCGCTGGTGACGCCGAGGATCATCTCCGCGTCCTTTGTCTGGTGCATCTCGACCGGAAGAACCTTGGCGACCATGGCGCGGAGGCGATCGCGGTCGATCTGGAGCCCTTCCGACAGCTCTTTGAGCAACTTCAGCTCGGCGGCGGTCACCTGCCCCTTGGCGGCGGCGACCCGCAGACAGAGGTCCAGGATGTCGAGCCGCCCGACGAGCGGCGCGAGCTGGACGATCTCCCGGCAGATCTGCGCCACGTTGAGAGTACCGCCCCGGCGAAAGAAGGCGGTGGTCTTCTGCAGGGCGCGGTCGATCTCCAGCCGGGCGCCGTCGGAAACTTCGGCGGACCCGAAATTGGTCTTGACCCAGGCCCCGATCACGTTGACCTCGGGATCGAGCAGTTGGCCGTTGGCGGCTCCGACGCAGAAGGCCAGGCCGACGGCCAGACTCTTGACCCGTTGAATGTCGTCCTCGATATCCAGGTAGCCGGTCTCGATGTTCTCGTACGTGCCCAGGCAGGAGGCGCAAGCGAGTCGCTCGCCCGTGGCCCGGGACACGATGGCAGTCGTGTACTTCAGTTGGCGGTGACCCCGGCGGGGCAGCACGAACCAGTCCGTCGAGAGCTGGGCCACCGTGGTCCAGTCCTGCAGGACCGTGGTTCGGCGGCACAGCCGGCCCATGTCGCCCTGATGGAGGAAGTGCGCCGAGGTGTCCAGCGGGCCGTGCTTGGGCCGATCCAGAATGGGCAGCGGCTCGTTGGCCTGGTCGGTGACATCGCTCAGCTCGATGCGAACGTCGATCTCGTGGCCCTCCTCGGGGGCCTGAATTGTGCCGCAGATGTCCACCACCAGGACCGACCGCCAGGCATCGCCGCGGCCCTCGCGACCGATCCGCGCCTGGCAGTGGAACCCGCTCAGGTCCAAGGGCTGACCGAAACCGGCGGGCGCTTCCGGCTCCGGATGCTGGAAATGCTTGAGGCCGTCCCACCAGCGACGGCCGAGCGTCGACACCAGGTTGACTAACTTGCCAGGCATATTCTGTCAGTGACTTTATTCGACTTTGAAAGACTCCAACGCGGCGGCTTTGGGGGCCGTGTCGCCGGCGAGCGTGCCGTCCTTGTTGAGAGCGAGATCGACCTCCAGCAGGCGGCCGGACTCGACATCCTCGAACTTGCAGTGCATACGCTGGTTCACGTCGTAACTGTACGTGACCTTGATCGGCCGCTCGGCCGGACGGTCCGGCGGCAACTCGAAACTGTGGTTCGCGATGCGGTTGACGTAGGCGGGATCCGTATCCTCGCCCTGCGTAATCATCACCTCGACCCGCTTTTGTCCCTCGGACACCGTGTAGAACGTCTGGGTGGACGCGCAGGGCAGCGGCGTGTTCTTCTTCAGGATGATCCGGTTCTGCACGACGCGCCGGCCGGTCTCCTTGTCGATCGGGGCGCAAATCGTGCCGTAGCTGTGATTGCACACATCCGTCAGGTTGATGTCCTGAATGCCCGTGCGGATGCCGGCGTCCACGGCCTCCGGGTTCTGACGCATCATGGCCAAACCCGCGTGCAGCGCCGCGCCCAGCGCCACGCACTCATCCACGTTGACCGAGCACTCGGGCGGGAAACCGAAGATCTGCTCGAGATGGGTTCGCACCAGAGGCACACGCGAGCTGCCGCCGACCAGCAGGACGGTATCGACGTCGGTGGGCTTGAGCTTGGCCTCCTCGAGGACCACCTCCACCAGCATGTCCGCCCGGGACACCAGCGACGTGATGGCCTCCTCAAACATCTGCCGGGAGACCTCCACCCGCATGCTGCCGCTGGGACCATAGAGCATCGTCTTGGCCACGGGCCGGCGGGAGAGTGCCTTCTTGATGTCCTCCGCCTCATCCTCGTACTTGGCCTGGTCCTCTTCCGAGCTGATCAGCTCGGCGGAGAACTTGTCCTTGTACAGCTTCTGCAGGATTTCGAGCACCTTCTTGTCGAAGTCCATGCCGCCGAGGGCGTGGTCGCCCTGGGAGCAGATGATTTCCATCTCCAAACCTTTGACGTTCATGAGCGTGACGTCGAACGTGCCACCGCCGAGGTCGTAGACGAGGACCCGGCCGGACACGTCCCGGCTCGTCGCATAACACAGGGCGGCGGATACCGGCTCGTTGACGATGCCGATGACGTTGAAGCCGGCCGCTGTGCCGGCGTCCATGGTCGCCTTGCGCCGAATCTCATCGAAGTGGGCGGGCACGGAAATCACCGCGTCCCGGATCTCGCCGATCTGGGCGGCGCTGTCCTGCCGCAGCTTCTTGAGGATCAGGGCGGACAACTCCGTGGCCGTCCAGTCCTTGCCGTCGAGGGAGACCTTGTAGTCGGGGTCGCCCATGTGCCGCTTGACCCACCGCACGGAACGGGCGGGATTGAGGTGCCGGGAATTGAGCGCCTCGACGCCGACGCGGATGACATTCTCCTCGTCGAAGTAGATGGCCGAGGGCGTCAACCGTTCCCCGTCCGCGTTCGGAACGATCTCCGGCTTGCCGATGGCATTGAGCATCGCCAGGGAGGAGAAGGTGGTCCCAAGATCGATACCGACGATATTGCTCATGGTTTTCTCCTGCGTATACAAGCACGCTCGACGAGGCATCCTGCCGGGGGCGCAAGCCGGCTGACCCCGATCAACCGTAGAGTTTGACTTGCGCCGTCCTGACTATTCGATAATTGTCGTCATCTATTAGGTAACGATAGCCGGGCCGGATGACCCGGGCGATCCTGCCGGCCTGTTCCGGCTTCTTGGCAGGCTGTTTTTCTTTCAGGGCTTCCGCGAGCTTCTCCTGCCCGTGGAATTCACTGTTGAGCTCGGGCTGGAACTGCTCCACCCCGCTCGACTCGAGCGCGAAGAGCAGCTCGTCCTTGATCTCTTCCAAATGGCTCAGGGCGCCGTCGCCTTTCGACAGGTTGGCCAGCCGGCCCTCCAGGTTGTCGATGCACCGAATCACCCGCAGACAGAACGTGCGGATAATGCCCCAGTCATAGCCGTCCTGGAGTTTCTCGACGCGGTCCTGCTGACTGGCGGCGTACTCCCGGATCGCCGAGACCTGCTGGGTCAGCTCCTTGAGAGTATTGCCCAAAGGATTCGATTGCTCGCGCGTCACCTGCTGGACGCTCTGGGCCATCTGCTTGAACTCGGCAATCTGTTTCTGCAAATCGTCGGCCTGCTCTTTCAGTGGGTCTTTCACCGCCGGAACCTTCTGGCCTTTGGGGACGCTCTGCAAGGACCATTGTGCCTCCGGCGACCATTCCTTCTCCCGCGAGTCCTCATCGGAGAGCAGCAGGGCGATGCCGCTTTCTTCCCCGGCCCCCTTTGCGGCCGCGGACGGACTGCTGGGCCGGGTCTTGGGTGCGGCTTCGTGCGGGCCCGTCCCGTCGGGAGCCACGTTGAACAGATCGTCTATACTCCTCAGCGGCTGGCGGACCGGGGGGCCCGGCTCCGCCCCGACGGCACCGGGTTGGGACTCGGCGGACGTCTCGGAGAGAGTCAGCAGTCGTCTTCTCTGCTTGGGCTGCTCCTCGGACGCCGGCTCGTCAGACTCTTCCGGCGGCTCCGCGTCGTTCAGCTCGATATCCGTCAGTTCGGTCGCAGCCGGCTCGGTCTCCATCTCGGGCTCGCAAGAACGGTTCTTCAAGGCCCGGAGCGCCCGTACCACCAGCCGCAGCAGCCAGAGGATCACACAGCCGCCGAAAAGAACGCCGCCAATGGACAAGCAGACGAGGGAGATGATCTGAGCCGTCTCCGCCTCTTCTCTATGTTTTCGGTACTGTTCGACCTGGCTTTCCCAGCCGCGGCCATAAAGGAAATCCGCGATGTCGCCGGGATTCATCTGGCCGGCCGCCAACTTATCCAGATCGGCCGTCAGCCGGGCCTGTTGCTCGCGGCCCAGTTGATCCGCCGATTTGCTCTTCCGCTCGTTGTCCAACTCTATGATGAGCTGATTCTGCTGCTCCGGGCTCAGTTGATACCAGCGGCCGTACTTCTCCAGGTACTCCTTCGACCCCAGAGAGTTGGCGGGTGCCAGGCTCTGCGCCTGCCGGCGCTCCTTCTGCGCCTCGCTGTAGAACCACCCAAAGGCGGCACCTCCCGCGAGCAACAAGACCAGACCGAGAATCGCACACTTCTGGAGCATGGTTCCTGTCAAATTCCGTTGGAGCGAATCCGCCTATTCCATCGGCTGCCCGAAGCGGTGAATTGAGAATCTCTCATGTCTGTCCTAGGCCGCAAAGGCTCTGATGCCGTGCTCCAAACCACGATTCGTTATCCCGATAAGTCGGTAATTCCCTGGCCGGATGGTCTGGCAGCGTCTTTTCGCCGCGCAAACCGCCTCCTAAAATATAAGAAATGCGGGGAAGGGACCCAAGATAGGCGTGCGCGACGCCACGCCATGGCGGCGTGCGGCGGCCGAAATACGCCGGAAAAGCCACGACGCTTCGTCATCATCCGATAACGTGGCCGGTGGGAAGGCCTGCCAATTCTTGTTCAAAAACCCTTGCAAGGATGATAAGAACGCTGTAAACTACGATCCTCGGCGTGCGTAATGCACGTAGCTCCTGCGGCACAAGTTGGCAGGGGTCTTGGGTGATTAGCTCAATTGGTAGAGCATCGCACTCTTAATGCGGCGGTTGAAGGTTCGATTCCTTCATCACCCAAATGCTTATCTTGCAGAGACTTGCAGCAATTCGCAGTAACAAGCGTATCCTCGTTTTCAGGGTCAGGGAGGGGGGGCTCGTGCGACATACCGCGACACAGAACGGTGGGCTGCTGCGCCGTCTTTTGCGCTTTGTACGCCTCGTGCGTCGGATTCTGCGCCGCATTCGCGAAGTGCTCGTCGGTCACCTGAAGGTGATGCTTGCGGGCTACCAGTTGGGAGTTACCGATCCATGCCGTGACCACGTGCAGCGGAAAGCTCTCGGTCAATTCCGTCTCGCGGGCGGACCGTAGGTTTTGGAACAACCGGGGCCAGGGCTTCAACCCGGCCTTGTGGGTGATCCGCTTCAGCAGCAGGCGGCGGCTCTTATCGTCGCTGTCACGCGTCAAGTGCCATACCGACCTGGCGATCCCGGTGAATGCTCGACTCCCGAGGGCAAGGTCATCCGCGATGTTGCCGCCGGTCTTACGGCGGTGCGCCACGATCAGAACCGCCGGACCATACTTCTCGGCCAGCTTCGTCACGGGAGTCCATACAGCCCGGACCTCGTTGTCACGGTGGGCGTCGGTGCGACCCGCCGAGAAACGATCCGATAGGGTCCACCACGACCAGTCTGCAATCGGAGAGGGTCTTCAGGGCAGTCTCCAATGCCGGCAAGTCAGCCAACGTGAACAGTCGCCGGCAATTCTCTACGACCGGCTTCCGAGGCAATCGGGCGGGTCTGACATCATGCGGTCACAATGCATCCAACAGGTCATCCGTGGCGTCCTTTGGTTGCGCCGGTCGCGGCATTGACGGCTCGCGGCCATTCTGAGAGTGAGCCGCCGTTGCTTGAGCAGTGGGTCGAGTCGCTGCAAATGTGGCAGTGGTTGACCCATCAACCATCGACCAGAGAAAGGACTCTCTTCACGTCCCAGTACAATGTGCCAACAATAGCTTACGTTATCCAACCTTCAACTGCCAACAGGACGGCCTCAAGGAATGGGCTGTGGCATCGCAGAAGGACCGGTGAGCTCTCTGATCAGCACACCCTTCACATCGAACTCGTAGATCCCCAATTCGTTGGTTGTGTAGGGTGAACCAGCCAGCAAGGGGCTATTGCCTGCCAGAAGACAAGTGAATCGATCGGACCCTTTCCATCCAAAGAGAATGGCCGTAGTCTCCCTGGTCTTATCCGTCTCTTTGGTAGTCTGAACAGTGGCCGCCGAGGGAGAACCCAGAGCATAGACTAACAATGTTCCTCGTTCCGTCGGAATAAGAACATGGGAGCCATCCGGAGATACCTGGAATCCTACTACGGCTTCATCAAGCTGTTCGGACACCTTCGGCGGCAGGATATTCACCACGGTCCCATAGGCGGGATCACAGCAGAACAGTGACCAGGTCGGTTCGCCCTCCACAGAACCGACAGGCAGGCTGGCCCTGATCGCGGCCAACAGAATCCGCCCCCTTGCACCATAAGTGGCTTTCATCGAGCGGTGGAAGAACAGGCCGGCCAATTGAGACACGATAGGTTCAACCCGCTGGTCGACGACATCCTGCCTTCTGGCATCGGACTTCGGCTGAGAACGCAGGTAGAGATGCCCCTGTAGATCGATGATCGTCATTTCCTTCAAGCTGCCCAGCGCAAATCCGCCCACCGCGGCTTGCTCCAGGGCAGCAATACACACCATGGTCCTGCTGTCCTCCCGCCAAGCGAACCCTTGTGACACATTGGAGGCCAATAGCGCCGAGGAGGACCCGGCCGTGGACGTTAGGCACAGATGAAAGGTTGGAGCAGAGGCCGACTCAACACCCGTTTGTATGAGATAAGCAAGCCAGCGTTTATCAGGAGATAACTGAGGCATTCTCATCGGAAATGCACTGGCCGCGACCGATCTTCCCTGATCCGCTGCGCTGGCATTACTGGGCGCAACGAGGAGATCGTAAAAGCGCAGAGGATTGATATTCCGGAATACCAGAAGGCTCTCAGGAACGTGGATTCCCTGGGCGGATACTCTCTTGAGGAGATAGTCTGCCACGATGCCTCGATACACGATGTCAGAGGACGACACTCCTGCTTTGGCAAATAAGGAATTGGCGTCCATGGCCTCCTTAGTGCTGTTGCAGGCGGCTAGTAGTTGTTCCGCGTCACCCGATACTCTTGCCGCTTGTGCCTGCGGTATACGCTGCAGGACGTCATCAATGTCGTTCGCCCTTTGTATGTTCACGAACGCCATCAGCTTACCATCGCGCGATAAGGACGGTGTGCTGGCAATATCGTTCCACGGCATCCTGTGAACCTGGCCGTTCGTCCCATCGATTATGCTCAAACTCAGGCCTGTGCCTCCCAGAAGCCCCACGGTGCCATCCTGCGACCACTGCAAGGTAGCGTCTAACAAGCAGCCTGATAACACCACTGGCAGGATTAACAGTGCGATCGTGCGCATCCTGTACATGGTCGTGCCCCCTTTCATTCTGTCATCTGCCGTTAAAGAACAACTTCACTTCATGCGCTCGTGCCTCGACCGATGCCGTGCGATCGCGACCGTCACGAATGGCCGTCACGTATCGGCCCCACATGTCCTGAGAATCAGGGAGTATGCTGGGAAATTGTTCCGCATGCGACACGGGCCTTTCTCCAACGCGAGCCGGCACCGCCACGGTCCCATGTGGTAACAGGTATCCGCCGATACACATCCCCATTCCAACCGCCACCAGCACAGCGGCCACGCGGGCATAGTAGGGCCCCCATGCTCGTATCCGGGAGGGGGACTTCACGTGACATGACGATGTCACGAGTCTCGGCGTTCGCGCAAATGCCCGCTTCACGGCGTCATATCTCTGAACGATCTCTTGCACAACGGCTTGGTGCTCCGGCACATGATCCAAATAGGCCTGCAACAATTGCTCGATGTCGGGCGACAATTCCCCACCCGCCCAGTCCATAGCCACACGCTCTATTGCATCACGATTCATCTCAACATCACCTCGGTTATTTCTGAGTCTCGATCGACGCACGAAGTTCGCTCAATAGACGATGGAGTCTAGATCGCACGGTTCCCACAGGTATGTCCAGGATGTCTGCGATTTCCTGATAGGACAACTCGCCAGAAAACCTCAAATATACCACCTCTTTGTATTCCTGGCGGAGACGCTCAACGGCCTTCCATATATCACAATCATCGTGCGCAGGAACCCCCGTTGCGGGCTCAACGGCATCATCGCTGAGGCGCACATAGGCGCGTTCTGTGCGGCACCTTCTGCGATACCAATCAACTCGTGTCTTCGCAGCGATCCGCCATATCCATCCTTGGCGATGCTCCAGGCATTCGCAGCTATCCCAGGCAGCAATTGCTTTCACAAACGTGTCCTGGACCAAGTCTTCCGCTTCTTGGGCATCACGACACCAGTGATAGAAGTAGGCCCGCAATTTTTCGGAGAGCGATTCCCACAGGCATTCAACTTCTTTTCGGTTTCGGTTGCCCATCACGGCCTCTAACAATATAGTCGCACTGTCGCCCGACAAAGTTCCCAAAAACCGACTAGCGATCAACTCACGTCGATCGCCATTATCATAAATGGCAATTACCACATTGTTTACGACCACTCACACCGGACCCAGAAGCTGAGGTTCCATATCCTCCGTGCTCTCGTGAGACACATGTCTCAGCCGGAGAAAGCGTCATCGCGTTCATATTTGGGAACCATTGTAAGCAATTCCCGAACGATGACGTAAGATATCTTTCGCTTTTTGGTATCGGACTATGGAACAGTCCTCCTGAAGGGACGATGGGAGATTGTCAAGGCGAAAAACGGCAATTGACCATTCAGATATCCCTCCGATATCGGTGCCGATACGGTCGGACGAGCGACAAAACGGACGCTGTCATTGTAGTCGGTCAACTCATCATAGGTGAGGCTTGGGTGTCCTAGGTTCCAGAGCCGCGGCAAGGACACACACACCATGGCCATCCCAAGCACGCCGAGTCGACTCCACCGAGAGGGGACTGGGCTTAGACAGGAAAGGGATTGCCCCATAAGGTGACCAACCTCTGATCGGAACGGATCTGCCTCAGGGGGAAGCAGGTACGGTCGGCAGAACCGCTTCCGGACTAGGCTTTAAGGCCGACGTGACAGCTTGCACGGTCGGCGGCACATGCCGTGTATACCAACGGATGGCCTTACGTACGCCTTCCTCGAGCGAAGTGGCCGGTCTGTACTGCAGAAGGCGTGCGGCTTTTGAGATGTCAGCGACGAATTGAACGACCTCTCCGGTCCGGTTCTCCCGGATGACCAGTCGGCTGCGGCTGGCCAGGTGCTCGACTACCATCCGGGCGAGATCGACGATACGAGCGCCTTGGCCCGTGGCAATATTGAATACGTTGTTCTTCGCCTGTTCAAATTGTCGAAGACACTGGATGATGCCTGCAACCGTATCATCGATATAGGTGAAATCGAGCATCTTTTGGCCGCCATAGATGACTAGGTCCCGGTCTTCTTGTGCGTGCCGAATGAACAAAGGAACCACTCTGTCGCTGTCATCGTACATACCATACACATTTGAGAATCTCGTGATGACATAGTCCAACCGATAACATCGGTGGTAGGCCTCGATCAATGCTTCGCCGCAGATCTTGGACGCCGTGTAGGTGCTCTCACAACGACGAATGTCAACCTGATCCTCTCTTCTGCAGGGTTCGTCGCCGTTTCCATATACCTCCCGACTTGACGCGAAGATGATCTTCTTGATACCGTTGATTCGGCAGTACTCCAAGACGTTGTACGCCGCCTGGATGTTCTCCAACGCCAGATCCGGATCCAGCACCAGATTGTAGACACGAGCGTTGGCGGCCAGATGAATGACTACATCCACATCTTTCGGAAGCGTCTTGATGAGTTTCCTGTCACACAAGTCGCCCAACAGCGTACATTCGTTGACGGCGGGTTGCCATTTGTTGGCCCTTCTGTCGACACCCACGAACTTCATGCCGTGCGCTCGCATCAATTCGCAAAGCCTTGTGCCAATAGTGCCACTGCTTCCTGTCACGAGTATCTGGTTCATACTTTCACCTCATGGTACGCTGGTTCCGCGTTGACTGCCCACAGGTCGTTTCTCCCGACCCCGCCGCGGCTGATGCTCTCCGCAGCAGCCATGCCCGACAGCACGGACTGGTCCATGTTGTTGTATCTGTGCCTGCCGTTGCGACCCACCAGGAACAGGTTCTCAAAGCCATCCGTGAAAGCGCGGATCTTGTTGAACTCATTGTAGGTGCCGAAATAGGCGGGGTATGCTTTGACGGTGCGAATGACGGTGGTATCGAGAATACTCGTTGAGGGAACGAGCCCCAGAGTGCTCAACTCACTCGTGGCCAGCCTGGCGAGGTCTCGATCAGCCATGTTCCAAAGACCGTCACCCTCTGAGCAGAGATACTCCAGTCCCAGCCAGACGGTCTGCGGATCTCGCAGCATGGCTTCGCTCCAATGGTTGACAATCTGAAGCCGTCCCGCCCACTCTACGGAACGGCCCAGGGCGAGTGCCAGGCGCCAGATAGGACCACCCTACCGAGATGCCAGACACGCTCATGTTACACCGGCGCCGCAACGGCTTCGCGCGGAGACGCCCTCCAGAGCCCTATCGTCGGGTGTCGTCAGCGACGGCTCTGGCTTTATTTGCCTGACGAACGATCTAATGTTATAGTAATTTTCCGACTCCATATCGCCGTACGCCTCATAGTGCTCATGCAGACTGCTTATCGTGTCTGCTACCGTGTACCGCGGCTCAAATCCCAATGTGATGCGGGCGCTGTCGCAACTTACCTTATAACTTCGGTACTCTTGAACGTTTTTCAAATCAAGCCGTACCCTTTTTTTCAGAACACTCTCTATGGCGCCCTTCACCAGATCGCCGACATGTCCCACCACATAATTGGCCGATGCAACATTGAACGTGCCAGATATTCGATAGTCGGCTTGGATCGCTCGCATAAATGCACTACAGGCATCGCGTACATCCAGGATGGGTCGCCAGATAGACGGGTTGTTCACTACCACAACACCATCAACCACAGCATTCTTATACATCCCGTTGACAATCAGATCGAACCGCATCCGCGGGCTCCATCCGCATACTGTACCCTGACGCAGCACGATCGTTGAAAACGAACTATCCTGCAACTGGCAGACACCACGTTCCCCTTGAAGCTTCGAGATACCATACGGATATCCGCACTTCACAGAAGACTCTTCGTGACATAGTTCACTGACGTTGTAGCCGTATACGGAGCAACTTGATGCGTAAACATACCGCTTGACACCAGCCTTCTTGGCCAGATAGGCCAAGTACGAAGGCAATGCGCCATTATAGATGAAATTATGCGAAGGCGCATACTCGGCCATTGGATCGTTCGAAATGCCTGCGAGAAAGATCACCTGTTCGTACTTCCGCAGGTCATCCTCTGTACACTGAAACAACTCCTTCCGGGTAAGTGATGTCCCCCGAGGCAGGTAGTTGCCAAACCACAGCAAATCGATTACGTCCACATCGTACCCACACTCGATCAACGCCGGTACTAGCATGGACCCAATATAGCCAGCACCGCCCGCCACCAATAGTCTCATAACTCCGCTCCGTTTGTGGATGCTCCCGCCTTGTCACCAACCAAGGATGTGAAGCGATGACAGTCTAAGGACGCATCGCGGGGAATAACACATCCAATGTCGTGAATGGATATAGGTCGTATCTGCCTTCGCGAATCCAGTGAGCAGGCGTATTCATACACGGTCCTGCGCGGACCGCCAACATGAATCACCCCGACCATCTCGTGATGGATCACAGGAATGAGCTTTGCTGCAATCTCCCGCACGCACTCCCGGCTTGTCCACTGGTCGACGAAGGCCGTAGCAAAAGGGAACACGTTGGGACCAAAACTGGTTCGGACTATGAGCGCCCTCGAATACAGGCGTGCCGCGCATTCCCCACCGAGTTTTGACCATCCATAGGTGTTCACCGGGTAGAGATCATCCTCTTCCCGGTAATACCCCTTGTCGCCACGAAAGACATAATCTGTCGATATGTACACCAGCCTCAAGTCATAGGTCATGCATAGTTGGACTACGTTGGCCGTTCCCACAATATTCACCTGCAACGCTGTGGCTGGTTCTGCCTGCACTCGTGGCGGCGAGGTAAAGGCCGCGGCGTGGACAATCGTACGATACCGGCCGTGGCGTAGGTAGCCATCTAAACATTCAGGATCGGTTACATCAAACGCATCATGTGACGGATAGGACGCCTCCGGCATCAGTGTTCTAAGTTCACGGCCCAGTAGCCCCGTCCCTCCTGTCACCACAATGCCATTGGAATTGACCTCACTCATCGTGTCCCTTGTCACGGCAGTACGCTATCTATGATCTACAGGGTTGCAGCAGATCCTCGCCTTGGCGCGGTTGTTCTGTCCCCGTCGACAGGACGGTAGTCGCGCGCGGATCGGTGGTCCAATCGCGCACGTGGATGCCGTTGCGGTCTTTGTCGGTCATGAGACCAGTGGTCGACACAACGTGATCGAATATGCGTTTCAACTCCGGATCGCACAGCGACCAGTCAATATCCTCTGCCAGCGGGGATATAGCCGCTTCGCCCAATCGATTGTACTCGGCCGTACACAAGTACTGAATCCGAGTAGACTTGATGAATACATTCCCATGCGCAAAACCGGGGGGAACCCATAGCCACTCGCCGGTCGTCGCCTGCGCCCCGGAGGACATCTCGTATAGTAAAGCCTTGCCCATCGTTCGAGACTGGGGGCGAATATCGACCACCACTTCCAGCATTCGCCCTTGGACACACCGCACGAGCTTGCCCATCCACGGATCCCATTGAAAGTGCAGCCCCCGCACGACACCCGCCTTGGACACGCTCTCGTTACATTGCACGAACGGTGTCCCGGCCCAGGCGGCCAACTGCGGGTGTCCCACGAAGTCGCTCTTGCGATATACTTCGCAAAAGGACCCGCGCTTGTCACAAAATCTGCCGAAGCGAACGGCAACGATGCCAGGCAACGGCAGCGGTGCGACCGAAAGCAGTTCCATACGTCGACCTATTCAGCAAAAGGATTGGCTTCCTGCGCGACGGTGCGGATGCGGTCAAAGGTGTTTCGCCTGGCCGCCCGCGGGCGTCCCTTGGTCTGACGGCGGCAAGTCAGGGCTCGGTCTCTGCCTCTCGCCGTTGCGTTTTTCTGCCCACGCCAGACCATTGTTGTGATAGAAGCGTCGCAACGTCACGTCGGCTCTCCCCTGGAAATACGTTTGCGCGGCCAGCCACACGTCGGGATGGCTGGTCGTATCATGCAGGGCTATGACGCCACCCGGTTCCACGAGCGGCTCATATTTCGTGAGCTCACGCGAGGCCTGGTCATACGTATGCTCGGAATCGATCAGCAGAAAATCTATGGCCGTGTTCCAAACGACAGACAAGTCGTCCGCCGTAATCAGCTTGCAGTAGGGTTGCAGTGCCGATATTTCGATGCGTCGTCGCGCATCCGGACAGTCACGGTTGTCTATGGAAGTGACATGCCCTCCGATTTCCTTGGCGGCGAAAGCCAGGATTTCAAGACTATTACCCGGACCTGTACCGAGTTCAACGATGCGCTTTCGCTCCTTCTGAACAATGTCATAGTACATCAGGGCCAGATGCGCATAGATGTCACTGACCGTGGTAAGACTCTTCTGGACCGGCGTTCCGTTTTCACAGGTGTAGGACTCATAGAGCAGGGGCTCAATGTAATCATACCGGGCGGCGGCCCCCGGCTGGGTTTCAGCTCCACGCGCAGATTCAAAGCACCAGGAATCTTTGCGATTGGGCTGATGTCTCGCCCTGATGGGCATGCCCGGATGCAGATGGGAATGGATCTCGGTATAGAAGGGGCGATAGATACTGAAGGGTTTCATCCCGTGTATGATGCCTGCGCCGCCATAGGCACTGCTGATGGAACGTAGCGCACGCTCGTCATAAGGCCGCCGCGAGACAATCGACGCCGGATCAATTCGGCCATAGGACTTCAGCAGAGGACAATCATCGATCTTGTGTCCGGTACCCTGCAGCGTGAAACTGGATAAATCGTCTTCCCCCAAGGCGCGGCTCTTTTGCCAGATCCGGCGCCC
>Ga0315289_10001559_pt1 | contig 35724 bp, 33 predicted proteins | sample YL17G11_40_MG_FD_203452 | JGI IMG/M metagenome (GOLD analysis project Ga0315289, IMG submission 203452) | Sediment microbial communities from Yellowstone Lake, YNP, Wyoming, USA - YL17G11_40 | ecosystem: Environmental > Aquatic > Freshwater > Lake > Sediment | place: USA: Wyoming | collected...
AAATCCTGCTGCCCTCTGAGCACCCGTGCGGTAAGCAGCCAGTTGGGCTTGAGGTTGTAGTCGAAGCGGAAAATCGGGTCGCGGTTCTTGGTCGGCTGGGCAAGGGTAGCGGTGTAGTTGGCCCCTGGCCCGCCGAAGTTCGGATCGGGGTAGATCTTTTGCAGGGCCTGGCCCAGCTTGCTGATGCGCGCCGGCGGGATCACGTTGCCCGGGAAGCGCTCCTTGGTGTCCGGGTCCACTGGGATCTGCGGGGCGCCGTTGAAATCGCCGCCGCGTTCCTTGGGCGTGGGCACGATGGAATTCTTCGTATTGGTGCCGGCCGAAAACCGGCCTTCCAGGCCCACGAAGAAGAACAGCTTGCTCTTGTCGGTATTCCATTTGCCCGGGAGGTAGAGCGGCCCGCCCAGGGTGAACCCGTAGTTGTGATAGCGCACGCGGGGCTTGTCGCCCAGGATGAACCGTCGCGCGGCGAACTGGTCGCTGAAGAAAAACTCGTAGGCGGAGCCGTGGAAATCCGTGGTCCCCCGGCGGGTGACGAAGATCAGATGGGCGCCTGTGGTGCGGCCATACTCGGGGGCATAGTGACTGGTCAGGATCTTGACTTCTTCGATGAAGTCCACGCCCAGGATGTTGTTCACCTGTACCCCATCGCGGGAGCGCGTGTTGCTCACGCCGTCCAGGGTGACGAAGTTGGTGTCCTTCCGCTGCCCGTTGATCTGCAACCCGCCCATGGAGTAGCTGCCGCCGCGGAAGTCGGTGGCGAAGTTGCCGTACCGGGATACCACCCCCGGCAGGATGCCCAGCATGTAGTACGGGTTGCGCCCGGGCAGGGCATAGTTCTGCATCTGGTTCGAGCTCAGCAGGCGTGACACCTCCCCATTGGACACCTCCACGGCCGGAGCGCTGGCCCTCACTTCAACCCGTTCGCTCAGTTGCCCGACCTCCAGGCGCAGCTTGAGCGACATGACCAAGTCCGTCTCCAGCCGGAGCCCCGAGCGGACCAGCGACTTGAAGCCGGCCGCCTCCACCGACACTTCGTAGTCGGCCGCGGGAAGATTGGGCACGGTGAAGAACCCGCTCTCATTCGTGGCCGCCTCGCGTTCCAGGCCGATGGCGGGGGCCTTGACTATCACCTTGGCGTTGGGGATGACCGCGCCGGTGGCGTCGGTGACGTCACCGTTGATGGTCCCCCTGGTCTGGGCCAGCAGCGGCAAGCCGGCCAGTAGCAACAGGGCTATACGACGTAGCATTCTTACCTCCCTCCAGCAGCGGATATCACTACGCTTTCCACTCTGGCATGCTGACACTAGCAGTATACCTCCAACCCCTGGCGGCGGCCGCGCCGCATTCTCACACCTCCCCGGCTTTAGGAGTACAATCCTCAGGTACAGCTTGAGGATGAGCATGCTACATTACAGATTCGCAGCGTGGGCGATGCTGGCCGCGGCCGTAACGGCCGTGGCGCAAGCGCCGCGCGCTCGTCAGACCATGCGGCCCGTCGTTCGTGGCACCCGTTACGCCGTGGCTTCGATGAAGCCGGAAGCCTCGCAGGCCGCCGAACGGATCCTGCGTGCTGGGGGAAACGCCTTCGATGCCATCGTGGCCGGGCAGGCGGCCCTGAGCCTGGTGGACCCTGCCATGAACGGGGTGGGGGCGGACGCGGTGGTGCTCATCTACGACGCCAAGGCGAAAAAGGTATTCTCGCTGAACGCCGAAGGCACGGCCCCGCGGCTGGCCACCATCGACTGGTACAGGAAGAACGCGGAAGGAAAGCTGCCCGACAGCGACACGCTGCTGGCCGGCACGGTGCCGGGCGTGGTGGACGCCTGGTACATCCTGCTGGAGCGCTGGGGCACCATGAGCTTCGCCCAGGTGCTGGCGCCGGCCCTCGAGATCGCCGAGAACGGCTTCCCCATCAGCGAGCGGCTGGCGGGGACCATCGCCGGGAGCAAGAAGATCCGGAAGTACCCGACCAGCGTGAAGGTGTATCTGCCGGGAGGGCAGGCGCCGCGGGCGGGCGAGATGTTCCGCAATCCGGATCTGGCCAGGACGCTCAAGAAGCTGGTCGAGGCCGAGCGGGCCAGCGCCGGCAAGGGCCGGCGGGCGGCGCTGCGCGCGGCGCGGGACCGCTTCTACAAGGGCGACATTGCGCGCGAGATGGCGCAGTTCGCAGAAGCCAACGGCGGGCTATTCCGTTATGAGGACTTCGCCGCGTACACGGCCAAGCTGGAAGCGCCGGTCTGGATCGACTACCGGGGCTGGCAGGTCTATAAGAACGCCTCGGCCACGCAGGGTCCGACGGAGCTGTTCTTGCTCAACATCCTGGAGGCGTACGACCTGAAAGGGCTCCAACTGAACAGCGCGGAGTACTTGCACGCCAACGCGGAGGCGGCCAAGCTGGCCTTTGCCGACCGAGAGAAATACCTCGGCGACACGGATTTCGTAAGAATTCCGTTCGCCGGGCTGCTGTCGAAAGAGTACGCGCGGGAGCGGCGCAAGCTGATCGACCCGGAGAAAGCCTCGCTGGAGCTGCGGCCGGGTGTGGCGGAGAAGTTCATGCGCGGCTTCGAGCCGGTGGAGCGTCCGCCGGATTACCGGATCGCCGGCGGCGCGCCTCCGGAAGGGGACACCAGCTACATCGCGGTGGTGGACGGGGAGCGCAACATGATCTCCTTCACGCCCAGCCTGCACAGCGCTTTCGGGACGGGCGTGGTGATGGGTGAGCTGGGGCTGATCTTCAACTGCCGCGGCGACTACTACTCGCTGGTGGAGGGCCACGCCAACGCGCTGGAGCCGGGCAAACGCCCGCGCAGCACGCTGCAATCGACGCTGGTGATGAAAGACGGCCAGCCGGCCATGGTCATGGGCAGCCCGGGCGGGGACGATCAGTGCCTGCGCACGATGCAGACATTCCTGAACATGGTCGAGTTCGGGATGAACGTCCAGCAGGCCATCGAGGCGCCGCGCTGGACCACGCGCGCCTTTCCGGCCTCGCCGTGGCCGCACACCATGTACCCCGGCGACCTGGGAGTGGAGGAACGCATCCCGGAGGAAGTGCGTAAAGTGCTGGCGGCGCGGGGACACAAAGTGCGCGTGTACGGGCCGTGGTCGCTGGGGGCGAACGCGGCGATCGTGGTGGATCCGAAGACGCGAGTGCTGAGCGCGGGGGCGGACCCGCGCTGCGATGCTTACGCTTTAGCGTGGTAAGGAGGTGCGGACAATGCACATCAGACCGCTGCTGATTGGTTTATACTCGCTGGCGATGACTGCAAGCGCGCAGCAGGGCTGGTTCCCCCATGAGGGCGGCCAGCTCAAGTATCGAGTCAACATTCGCTTCGGGCAGGAGCCCGAAACCATGCCCGCGGGCTGGACCTTCGGGAGGGTCTCGGCGGTGGCCACGGACGCCGCCGGGCGCGTCTACGTGGCGCATCGCGGGCCGAAGGCGGATCCCATCGTGGTGTTCGATGCCAAGGGCCAGTACCTGCGCTCGTGGGGGAAGGACATCTTCGCAAACCCGCACGGGTTGCGGGTGGACCGCGAGGGCCACCTGTGGGCCACCGACACCGCCACCCACCAGGTGATGAAGTTCACGCCCGAGGGCAAGCTATTGCTCACGCTGGGCGTCAAGGGCCAGGCGGGCGCGGACCAGAAAACCTTCAACCGCCCGACCGACGTGGCCTTCACGCCCACGGGCGAGTTCTTCGTCTCCGACGGCTATGGCAACTCGCGCGTGGTCAAGTTCTCCCGTGAGGGGAAATTTCTGTTTGAGTGGGGCCGGCGGGGAAGCCAGCCCGGCGAGTTCAATCTGCCGCACGCCATGGCCATCGATTCGCAGGGCCGGCTTTACGTCAGCGACCGGGAGAACAACCGCATCCAGATCTTCGATCTGAACGGGAAGTTCGTGCACCAGTGGACGCACCTGGGGGCCACGCAGGGAGTGTTCATCACCCCCCAGGACGAGCTCTGGATCGTCACGCACCGCAACAACATCGAGAACGTCACCTACGACACGCTGGCCGGGCGCATCATGCGCGTGGACGTGGAGACCGGCAACGTGGTGGGCTCGATGGAAAGCCCCGGGCACTGGCTGGAGGTGAGCGCGGCCGGGGAGATCTTCATCGCCAGCCTGACCGGCAACGTCTTTCGCTGGTATCCCGGCTGGGTGGGGCCGCCGGCGGGACGGTAGGGGGAGACTTGCCCCGCTTCAGGGGGCGGGGAACAGCTTCTCGAAGGAAGTGGTGCGGTCGCCCTGGAGCCACTTGTTGAACCATTCGAGGTTGCGGCGGAGGCAGCGGCGGCGCAGGAGCGGGCCGCGGATGCCGTGACCTTCCTGGGGGTAGATCTCCAGGACCGCGGGCACGCCGTAGAACTTGAGCGCCTTGTAGAAGAGCACCGCGCCGGCCACCGGGCAGCGCAGGTCGTCCTCGCCGTGGTGGATGAGGGTGGGGGTCTTGACCTTGCTGGCGGAGTAGAGCGGCGAGAACCGGATGTGCGTCTGGGGGTCTTCCCACGGCCGCTTTCCGAAGTTCTCGTGGATGATCCACTCGACGGTGGATAGCTCCGAGTACATGGCTTCGAAGCTGGGGATGCCCGCGCCCAACTGCGCCGCCTTGAACCGGTCGGTCTTGGTGATGGCGGCGGCGGTCAAGAACCCGCCGTAGCTCCAGCCGGCCACGCCCAGCCGGCTCTGGTCGATGAAGCCCTGGGCGATGAGGTAGTCCACCGCGGCCAGGGCGTCACGGTAATCGCCGCCGCCGAGGTCCTGGTAGTTGGCCTGGCGGAACTCGGGGCCGTAGTCGGCGCTGCCGCGCACGTTGGGGAAGACCAGACAATAACCCTGGGCGGCGTAGGCCTGGATGGGGTGCTGCTCCCACTCGGGGCGCCAGTCGTTCTTCTTGTTCCAGGCCGGCCCGCCGTGCAGGATCAGCAGCAAGGGGTATTTCCTGGAGCGGTCGAAATCCGGGGGCTTGACCAGGAGCGCCTCGAGGTGGCGGCCTTCGCTGGGGTAGCGGATGATCTCGCCGGGCCCGTGCGCGAAGCGGCGGACTTCGGGGTTGATGTCGGTGATGCGGCGCTCCTCCCAGCGCGGCAGGCGGGCCACCGAGAGGTCGGGCTTGAGGTTGGCGTTCTCGCGGACGATAGCGGCCGTGGTGAAATCGCTGCTGAAGGTGAGCCCGCTGAGGGTGTCTGGCCCGGTGGTCACGTGGCGCACCCGGCCGGTGGCGGAGTCCACCGCGAAGACGTTAGCGCCCATGCGCTCGCCGTTGAGGAACCAGATCTCGCGGTCACCGGCGGAGAAAGCGAGGCCGAGGCCGCCACGATAGAAATCGAAGCCGGGAGCGACGGACTTCACGCTGCCGTCCGCGAGGGAGAGCACATGCAACCTGTCCAGCGCGGTGCGGTCATGCTGAGTCCCCGGGGGCTTGGCCAGAAACGCCAGTTGGGCGCCGCTGCGCGACCAGTAGAGGCGCGCCAGGCCGGGGTACTCGTGCGGGGTGAGCAGCCGCGAGCGGCTGGTGGCGACCTCGAGAAGCCAGACCTGGCCGGTGCCCTGGAACACGGGGCGCGGGAAGAGGTTCAGGTACGGTTGCGGCGCCTCCTGGGCCGCCACGTAGGCGATGCTGCGGCTATCTGGAGACCAGGTGAAAGAGCGCGCGCCCGGCGCGAGGCTGGCCTCCGTGAGCCGGGCGGCTCTGCGGGAGGCGGCGTCGAGCATCCACAGGCTGGTCCTGGTGGGCCACTGCTCCTCGGGAGAGATCACCACGCCCCACTCTTTCTCGTGAGCGGCCTGTTCTGGTGACTTCGGTTCGGCGGCAGCGTAGAGCACGCGCGAACCGTCGGGCGACCAGGCAAAAGAGCGCACGCCGGAGGCGTGGGCCATCAGTTGCGCGGGCGGCCCGCCGGCGGCGGCGACGCACCAGACCTGCTGGCGGCTGAGGTAGCAGACACTCCGGGAATCCGGCGTCCACTGCGGCGCTTCTTCGGCGTCGTCGTCGTGCGTCAGCCGGCGGGTGACGCGGCCGTCGCTCGCCACCACGTATAGATCGGAGAAACGGCGGTCCTCGGCCGGCGCCATGCCGCTGAGCGCGTACACGACCCAGCGTCCGTCGGGGGAAATGACCGGTTCGGCGATCTGCTTCAGCTTCAGGATCTCATCGATGGTCCAGCGCTCCAGCGCCACGAGCGAGGACACCCATCCCAGCGCAATCCAGAGGGTTCTGTGCATGGCTTACCTCCCGGGTTTCGCCTCAGAGGAGCGCGGCGGCGGGCTCGGTCATGAACTGGGGCGGCTGGAGCGAGGGGATCTCGAAGAGCCGCTCGACCACCAGCAGGGCCATGCCCATCACGCCGGCGGCGGGGCCCAGCTCCGAGAAGCGGAACGCCAGCCCGTCGGTGGCGCCGCTCAGCGCCTGCCGCCGCACGATGCGCGCGAGGCGCTCGAGGAATTCCGGATCGCCGTGGCCCAGGCGGCGGTCCAGCACCACCAGCGAGGGATTCAGCAGGTTGACGACGTTGGCCAGGCTCAAGCCCAGGTACTGCTCGACGTCCTCGACCAGCGCGGCGCACATTTTGTCGCCGCGGCGAGCCGCCTCGAATACCAGATAACCGGTGATGCGGTCGGGTTCGCCGCCCGCCAGCTCGAGCACCATCGAGCTGCCGCCGTCCAGGACGGCGCCGCGGGCGCGCGCGGCCAGCGCCGGTGCTCCGGCGATGGCCTCCAGGCAGCCGAAGCTGCCGCAGCGGCAGGCCGGGCCGCCCACCGCCACGTGGGTATGGCCGAACTCGCCGGCGCAGCCGCTGCGGCCGTGCAGGAGGCGGCCCTCGCTGATGACGCCCAGCCCGATGCCCGTGCCGTAGTCCAGGTAAAGCATGTCCTGGGCCAGTTGGCCGGCGCCCAGTAGGCGCTCCGCGGCGGCGCGCGCGCGCGTGTTGCTCTCCAGCAGAAAGGGGACGCGGAAACGCTTCTCGAAGATCTTCTGGAGCGGGACGCCCTTCCAGAAGTCGATGGTCGAGGAGGTGATGGTGACGCCGGCCTGCGCATCGATGAGGCTGGGATCGGCAGCGCCGACGGCCACCAGCGCGGCGGGGTCCACGCCCGCCCGGCGGATGACCTTCTCGGTGGCGGCCAGCAGTTGCCGGACCAGGCCCTCGATGCCGCCCTCCAGGTAGGTAGGCTCACTGATGCGGCACGCCACCTTGGCAGCCAAGTTCAGGACCGCCGCCACCACCACTTCGGCGTCGTACTCGATGGCGGCGATGAAGCGGTGGTCTTCGTTGAGACGCAGCAGGACCTGCTTGCGGCCCAGCGGGTTGTTCGAGGGCCCCACGGCCAGCACCTGGCCCTGGTCGAGCAGGTCCCTGACCAGCAGCGAGATGGTGCCGGGCCGGAGGCGCGTCAGTTGGTGAATGTCCACGCGCGAGAGCGGCCCGAAGCGGCGCACCACATCGAGGACCACCGCCCGGTCCCGCTCGCGCTTGGAGGAAACGTGCTTCATGCCGCGGGCTGGTTCACCACGTCAGGCGCAGGCGCATCTGGATGGCCCGGGCGCCGCCCCACCTCGAGATCGATGTCCACGCGCACGGTCCGCCCGGTGTCCAGCGGGACGCCCTGGCGGAGGAAGTGCTTGAAACCGGTATGCTGGGCTTCCACGCGGTAGAGGCCGGGCACCAGGTTCGGAACCTCGTAGTTGCCGGTGGCGGTGCTGTGGAACTCCCGCACCAAGCCGGTACCCTCGTTGGCGACGGTCACCTTCACGTCTGGAACAATCGCACCGCTGGAGTCACGGACGGTCCCGACGATGCGACCGAGGTTGGACTGGGCGGTAGACGTTCCCGCCAGCACCGTAAGTGCAAGTAAAATAGAACAGAACGCAGCTCTTTGTTGCATAGTTCACTTCGCTAGTGGATCTGAAAAGATTCTACAGCGTCCAGGCGATGCTGTCCAGCAGAAACTTTCATTGCTGACATGAAGGCGCCGTTGGAAGCCTTCCGTGGCCAGCCCTGGCCCGGAATACGATTTTATGTTCACATGGCTCCAGTCCGGGGGGATCGTGGTATGATCGGTTCACCACGACTGGTACGGGCAGGGAGGAATCATGCGGGTGAGTTGTCGATTGCTCGTGATGGCGGTGGCAGTGTCGCTGTGTGCCGCCCAGCCGCCGAAAACGCAGCCGGCCAAGCCGCCGGCGAAGGCCGAGGCCGTGGCGGAGGGCGTCCTGGTGGGCCGCAGCGGCAAGCCCATGGCCAAGGCGAAGCTCTTCTTAGGGGAAGTGGTGGCTGACGAGGACTTCACCTACGCCCGGGTGAAACTGCCCGCCAAGCTGCCCGCGGCGGTGGCGAACGACCAGGGCCGCTTTCAGTTCAAGGGCTTCCCGCCGGGTAGGTACACCATCGTGTACCAGCCGGCCGGAACGGGCGGGGTGCTGCCGGTCGACATCGGCATCGGGGCCTTGTCGGCGGTGGATCGTTCCATGGCGCCTGGATTGAAAGGTATCGAACTGGGCAAGAGCGAGCCGTTTGCTGACCGCGCCTGGACTCGGATGTTCACCCTGCTGAAGGGGCACACTCTGATGACCGAAGGCGCGAACATGAAGGTCTGGAACGCCACGGCCCGGCGCAACCCCGCGGGGCCCTACGTCGAGATCCGGCGTGGGGTGATCTGGCTACAGCAGTTGGGGGACAAGAGCCAGATCCGGCTGGAGGCCTGGAGTTTTTAGACGGGCGCCATGACAGTTCGAGCCGCTTGCCACGCCGCCCGGTGTGGCGGGCTGCTGTTTTCCGCGATCTGCCTGGGCGCCGACCCGGCGGCGCTTCCGGTGCGGGGCCTGCACGTGGGAGCTCCCAGCGCCGACGAACTCCCCGTTTGCCTCCGCCTCATTCGCGAGGGGCTCGCCAAGGAGGGGGTCAACACCCTGGTGGTGGAATTCGGGTACCGCTACCAGTTCACGAAGCGGCCGGAGGTTGCCGAAGAGAACGCCCTCTCGCGGGACGACGTCCAGGCATTGCTGGCCGCCTGCCGTCAAGCCGGCGTCCGGATGATCCCGCAGATCAATCTTCTCGGCCACCAGTCCTGGAGCAAGACCACCCACAGCCTGCTTCGGGCGCACCCGGAGTTCGATGAGACCCCCGGGAAGTACCCGAACAACGAAGGCATTTACTGCCGCAGCTACTGCCCGCTTCATCCGGGCGTTCACGCGGTGGTATTCGACCTGATCGACGAACTCGCCGAGGTCTCGGAGGCCGACGCTTTCCACGTGGGCATGGACGAAGTCTTCCTCATCGGGGAGGACGATTGCCCGCGCTGCCAGGGGAAAAACAAGGCGGAGCTGTTCGCGCAGGAAGTGCGGATGCTGCGGGATCACCTGGCGCGGTCCAACCGCACCATGTGGATGTGGGGCGACCGCCTGCTCGACGGCAACCTCACCGGGCTGGGCAAGTGGGAGGCCAGCCAGAACGAGACGCACCCGGCGGTCCACGCGATCCCCAAGGACGTGGTGGTTTGCGACTGGCACTACGAAAGGGCCGTCCCGACGGCCACGTGGTTTGCGCTGGAGGGATTCCAGGTGGTTTCCGCGCCCTGGCGCAAGGCCGGCGTGGCGCTGGGGCAGCTCGAGTTGATCCGGAGCGCGCGCCAGCACGCGACCCCGGCGGTGGCCTCGCGGATGCTGGGCGTCCTGTCGACCAGTTGGGCCGGGGGAATGGGCGGCTTCGCCAGGGCGTATTTCCGGGAGGGTCAGCTCAACCCCAGCGCGGTCGAGGCGGTGGCCTGTTTCCGCGCCCTGTTCGAGGACTTGCGCAACGCCGGCCTGCGCTGAGAGCGCCAGACCGGGACCTTCACCCCCATTAAAATGGGGAAATTTGTTACTGTCCCAGGTTTCCGGTTTTCTCAGATGGTGGGCGGCTCGCCCAACTGGGCTAAGTCGATGCGGGTGCGGCCGTGCCTCGCGCGGATGGCCACGAAACGTTTCAGGCCGGTCTCGGAGAGCCGGATCTGAAAGTTGCCTGGCCGGTTGGTGCGGATGACCCAGTGGGGCAGTTCCTTGCGATAGAACTCGACGATCTTGTCGAAGGGGTCGTCGGTGACATAGTGCGCAGCGATGATGGCGAGCCCCTGGTGCTCGCTACCGAGGTCGAGCTCCAGGCTGACGGACTTGGCGTCGGATTCGTCGGTCTGGGCGCCCGGGTAGACGGGGATGCCGGCCTTGGCCGGGTCGAGCGGTCCGCCTTCGCGGAGGCGGAGCGAGCCGAGGGGAGTCTCGACCCGCACTAGCTTGCCGGTTTCATCGCGGGATTCCTCGACGCGGACGTTGTGGACCAGGTACCAGCCGGCGAGGATAGCTCCGAGCACGGCCAGCCCAAGCAGCACCAACAGGCCGATGAGCACGCCGGAAAGCACACTACCGCTCTGGCGAGGGCGTCGGTTCAGGGTGTGGCTCACTGGCTAAGTATACGCTTCCGGAGCGTGGGAAGTTCCGCCGGAGGGGGACGTTGTATACTCGTGGCCGGGGAGTGATGGTCGGATTCGATCAGGAGCGCGGAGAATGTCGAAACTAAGCCGGAAGCTGATGGCCGAGCCGGGCAAGAAGATCAAGCTGTCGCGGATCGACCCGGACTCGACCGACGGATTCAAGGACAAGCAGGCGGCGGCGGAGCGGCTGGAGAAGAGCATCGCGCGGCTGGCCCAGTTGCAGTACCTGCTGTACGCGGAGAAGAGGCGGTCGGTGCTGATCGTTTTCCAGGCCATGGACGCGGGCGGCAAGGACGGCACGATCCGGCAGGTGATGTCGGGGCTGAACCCCCAGGGGTGCAGGGTGATTCCGTTCAAGGTGCCCTGCGGGGAGGAGACCGAGCACGATTTCCTGTGGCGGATTCACCGGGCCACGCCGGCCTACGGGGAGATCGGCATCTTCAACCGCTCGCATTACGAGGACGTGCTGGTGGCGCGGGTGCACGCTCTGGTGCCCGAGGCGGTGTGGACGGCGCGCTACGAGCACATCAACGCCTTCGAGCGGCTGCTGGTCGCGAGCGGCGTGACCATTCTGAAGTTCTTCCTGCACATCAGCCGGGAGGAGCAGAGGGCGCGGCTGGAGGAGCGGCTGCGCGACCGGGAGAAGAACTGGAAGGTGGCGGCGGCGGATTTCAAGGACCGCCAGCGGTGGGACGACTACATGGCGGCTTACGAGGACGCCATCAGCCGGTGCAGCACCGAGTGGGCGCCGTGGTACGTGATTCCGGCCAACAAGAAATGGTTCCGCAACTTGGCGGTGGCCGAGGTCATCGTGGAAGCCATGGAGGGGCTGAAGCTGAAGCTGCCCGAGCCGGCCGCGGACGTGGAAGTGCTGCTGGCAGCCGCACAGTAGGCGGCGGCGGTCGAAGCTCCAGCCCTCCTGGTCCCGCAAGCGGGACAGAAGGCCGCGCGTTCCGTCAGGGCCGCCCCGCAGCTCGTGCAGTAGCGGACGGACGGTGCAGATGGGGTCGGAGCGGCGGGAGCGTCGCTGATCGGACTCGCCGGTGGAGTTGCCGGAGACCTGCGGGCCAGCCCACGCCAAACGGCCAGGGCGATGGCGCCTAGCACCCCCCCCGCCACCATGTAGTTGTACGACTGCTCAGCCGTCGCCCTCAGCAGAGCGTCCAGTCCCCTCAGACCGCTCCCTCTGGAGATGACCACCAAGAAGGGCAGTTGGCCAATCAAGGGAACCGACGGTCTCAGGAGAAAGCCCACGAGGCCGCCTAGCAGTGCTCCCAGGCCAATGACGCTGGCGTTTCCAGACCCGGTACGGTTGAGGTTGCGCAGTCCCTTAAATAGCACCACTACGATAGCGACGATGATCGCCAGGATGATGAATTCCGGGAGACCGATGGATCGCATGGCTCTTCTTCTCCTGTCGTCGATAAGATCAGTTCGTGCCGCTTCAAACCTCGACCCTGATCTCCTTGTGGCGGACGGTCAGGGGCACCGGCACGACTTGGTCCTCGAGCACCAGGCGGTAGGCGTCGCGGATGTTCTCCTCCAACTCCTCCAGCGTCTCGCCCTGGCTGAACCCGCCCGGGATTTCTCGCAGACGTCCGACGTACCAGCCTTCCTCCTGCCAGTACTCGAGGCTGAACTGCTGCTCCATCTCGCACCCGCTTTCGAGGAGAAGTGGTGGAGGCGGCGGGAGTCGAACCCGCGTCCGAGAATGCCTAACCGACAGAGCCTACGTGCGTAGCCGGTTCGAAGTTTTCAGCCGCCGTTTGCGAGCCGGCAAGCCCGGCGACGGCCTAGTCCGGTTGGTCTCGGCCTCGGGCTCCGGACCGAAGCCCTGCGCCTATCCCGCGTGGATGACACCCACTAGCCGGCGAGCGGGCTCACCGGCCGGGGCGGCAGCCTAACGAATTAGGCTGCGAATGCAAACTGCGTGTTGGCAGTTTTAGGTTTCCGATCGTTTTACGGGAGCTCGGAACCCGGCACGCCTCTGGGGGTCAGGGTCAATCCCGTCGAATCCGTTACGCCCCCTCCATAGAGTATTGTACACCACGGGGCCGGATTCCGGGTAGGATGTTGGGAGAGGAGGTCTGATGCGTGCCCACAGCCGCCGTGGTTTCTTGAGCCGGGTGCTCGGACCCGTCTGGGCCGGAGCCACGGTCATGGAGCAGGCCGTCTTCCGGGCCGCGCACGCCCGGGCCCAGGCGCCCGCCGCTCCGGCCAATCTGTTCGACCTCGAGAGAATGGCCGACGGCGTCTACGCGGCGACCGCCCGCCCGGCCGGGCTGATTAACTGCAATGCCGCGATCTTCGAGAACTCGGCCGACGTGCTGGTGGTGGACAGCCACTCGAAAGGCTCGGCGGCCGCCGCCCTGGCGGCGCAGATCCGCAAGGAAATCACCCCCAAGCCCGTCCGCTACGTGGTCAACTCGCACTTCCATTGGGACCACCTCCAGGGCACCCAGGCGTACAGGCAGCTCAACCCGAACCTCCAGGTGATCGCGAGCAGCGTCACGCGGGAGCTGATCGCCGAGCAGGCTGCCGCGCGGCTGAAGGCCTCGCTCGAGGAGCTGCCGAAGACCCTGGAGGGGTACAAGGAACGGCTGGCGAAGGCCGTTTCGGCCAAGGAGAAAGCCTACTGGGAGCGCATGATCGCGGAGACCCGCGCGTATCTGGCCGAGATGCGCACCTGGACCCCCGAGCTACCCAACGTGACCTTCAGTCACCACCTGGTGATTCACGACCGGGCGCATCAGCTCCACCTGGCTTTCCGGGGGCGCGGCCACACGGCGGGCGACATCGTGGTGTGGTGCCCGGAGAAGAAGGTGCTGGCTGCGGGCGACCTGCTGCACGGTTTTCTGCCTTACATTGGCGACGGCTACCCGCAGGAGTGGCCGGCCACTTTGAAATCCTGCGCGGACTTCGACTTCCAGGCGGTCATCGGAGGCCACGGGCCACCGCAGCGCGGGCGCGAGCGGCTCGCTCAGATGGCGGCCTACCTGAGCGAGCTGACCGAGGCGGTCGAGCAGGGCAAGCGGGCGGGCCGCACGGTCGGGCAGCTTCAAGCCGCCATCACGCCCGCCACGCTGAAATCGCTCGCCAGCGGCGGCTACGGCCGCTACGTGGCCAACAACCTGGTCGCCTACTACATGGAAGTGGGTCCCGTCACCCCCGAGGAGGCCCTGGTCAACGGGGTCCGCGAGAACGTCGCCTCGACTTTCCAGGTGCTGGGGAGGACCTGACGATCATCGCGCGGGCCACGGGCGGCTCGCCACCTCAGCCGAGGGAATCGAGGACGCTGGCGATGTGGGCGCGGAGGGACTCCACCTCGGGGTCGAAGCGGGCCTGGGCCGCCGGGGGCAGCGCGGCGCGCACCTCATCGATCGAGGTGTAGCGCTTCGGCTTGACAACCTCGAAGCTCAGCGTGTCGGCCAGCCGGCAGGCCAGGCTAACCACCGCCAGCAGGCCGAAGCTGGCCGGCAGCTTCTCCTGATGGTGGCGGGCGGCGATTCCCCAGTACTCTTCGGGCAACTTCCACTCCTTCAGGAGCCATTCGCCCGCCTCGCAGTGGTCGATATCGAACAGGTCGCGTTCGGTGCCGAGCAGGTCGAAGGAGTTCTCCTCGCTCACCACGAGCGCGTTGGCGTACTGGGCGGGATAGGCCACCAGAAGACCCAGCCGCCCCACGTCGTGCAGCAGGCCGGCGGTGAAGGCGCGGTCACCGGACCACGAACAGGCCGTGGCCAGTTCCTCGCTGAGCAGGGCACAGGCCATGCTGTGGCGCCAGACGCGGCGCAGCACCTCGACACGCATAGCCGCCCGCAGGTAAGAGCCCAGGGCCACCGTGAGCGTGAGGGCCCGGACGCGGTCCACCCCCATGACCACCACGGCGTGCTTGACGGTCTCCACCTCGGACATCAGCCCGAACAGGGCCGAATTGGCGGCGCGCAGGATTCCGGCCGAGAAGGCGGCATCGACGCGGATCAACTCCACCACTTGGTGCAGGGGGACGTCTTCTGTGGCCAGCAGTTGCAGCACCCGCGTGGCGATGGCCGGAAACGGCGGCAAGTCGCGCAAAGCCCAGGGTTTGTGCGGGACAGCCTGGGGCTCGCAGGCGGCCACGCCGTTGTCTGTCTCCATACCCCCTATCTATCGACATGGGGCGGCCGGGCTTTAGGGCGATCGGGCCAGCCGGGAGGCATACCCTACGGACGCGGGCAGTCAGCCTTCCATAGCGCGCCGCTGGGAGTTGTAACGGAGGCGGCGCCCGGAGCGGAGCGCTTCCAGGGCCATGCACAGGACAATATTGGTGGACTGGCCCATCTCGACGGTGGCGTTGGGATCCTGGCGCGAGCGGACGCACTCGAGGAAGTTGCGAATGTGGGCGCGGGTGGCCGGAGGGAAGCTCCCGGGCAGGCGCTTCTCGACGGTGGGCTTCAGTTCGAGGGTCTTGGGGTCCTCGGGGTAGAGCGCGTAGGACTCGCGGCCCACGTCGAAGCGCGCCTTCGAGCCGTGGAACTGCTTGAGCTGGTCGATGGTGGTGGCGTAGCGCATGGCCTTGTAGCCCACGGTGAAGACGGCCAGGTAGCCCGGGTACTCGATGGCCATCGAGGTGGTTTCCGGGACCTCGGCGCCGGTCATCGACAGCTTGCCAGCGCAGGTGACGGCGACGGGGTAGGTCGAGTTCATCAGCCAATGAATGGTGTCGATGACGTGGGCGGCCTGGCCGACCATCATCCCGCCGGAGTAGTCCCAGAACCAATACCACTGGGAGAAGCGGACGGGGTCGAGGGGCCGCCGCGGGGCGGGGCCCAGCCACTGCTCCCAGTCGAGCTTGCCCGCGGGCGGCTGGGCGGTGAGGGCGGCCGGGGTCTGGTTGAGCCACCAGGAATTGACCAGGCGCACCTCGCCGACGGCGCCCGAATCCATGATCTGCTTGGCTTCCCGGAAGATGTCGTAGCTGCGGCGCTGCGTGCCCACCTGCACGACGCGCTGGGTGCGCCGCACGGCTTCCACGATGCGGAAACCTTCCGCGATGGTGTGGGCCATGGGCTTCTCGAGGTAGACGTCCTTGCCGGCCTCGACCGCATCGGCGGTCATCTGGGCGTGCCAATGGTCAGGGGTGGCGACGACGACCAGGTCGATGGACTTATCCTCGAGCAGCCGCTGGTAGTTGTCATAGGGGCGGGCGCCGGTGGAAGCGGCTTTGAGTCCGGCCGCGAGGTTGGGCTCGTAGACGTCGCAGACGGCGGCCATCTCGACGCCGATCTCCTTGAACTCGGCCGTGAGCAGGCGGCCGCGGCCCCCGCTGCCGATGACAGCGCCGCGCAAGCGGTCATTGGCGCCGAGCGCGCCGGCGGTCGTGGCGGCGAAAAAGACTCTGCGGTTCATGCCCAAGAGAGTAGCAGAAGCTCGGGCGGCTACTCCAGGGTGAGTTTGCGGGCGCAGAAAGCGTCGTACTCGAAGCCGTTGCGCTGGCGCCCGGAGAACACCAGGTAGAGCGTCTGGCCATCGGCGGCGATCCACTTGCTGGGCAGGCGGTAGCCGTGAGTGCCGCCCAAGCCCCAGTAGACGGTGTGGAAGACGGTGGTCCAGGGTCCCCAGGGCTCGGGCGCGTCGAAGAGGCCCCAGCCGCCGTCGTGGTTGTAGCCGAGGGCCAGCAAGTAGCGCCGCAGGGCGGGGACAAACACCGCATCCACGCGCTGGCCGTGCCCGGGGTAGCTGAAGACCGCCCCGCGTGGCGCGATGTCGGCGCTCCAGAGGGGCCGGCCGGAAGCGTCCACGCGCACGAAGAACTCCCAGGCGCGGCGATCGCGGATGCGGTCCTGGCGGACGCGCGCCAGCACCAGGTGGTCGTAGCTCTGGTAGGCGCTCGCGCCGTCCTGGGAGTAGGTGTAGACGTAGCGGTCGCGCGCGCCGGCGTAGTTACGGCCGAAGTTGAGGAAGGCGGGGCTGCCGAAGCTGGTCTCGAAGCGAAAGCCCCAGTGCCAGGTCTTGCCGCGATCCTCGGACCAGGCCAGTTGCGAGTTGCCGACGTTGCGGACCCACATGTAGAGGACGCCGTCCACCATGAGCATGCCGCTGGCCTTGGGGCCACGGGCACCCTCGCCTTGGCGCTCGCCGCTCTGGGAGCGGAGGTTGACGCCGCGGAAATCCTCGGGCGGCCCGGCGATGCGCGCGAAGCCCAGGCTCAACTTGCCTCCGGTGCCCGGTTCGAAGCCGGCGCCGTCGCCGTAACAGGTATAGAGGTCGTTGTCGTCGGCCCAGGTGATGGGCCAGTTGTCGCTGCCGAGGGCCTGGCGCACGATGAAGGAGAACGGGGCGAAGGTGGCCTTGCGGATGACGGCGCTGGGCGGGTAGGGCAGGCGCGGGGCGGTGTCCGGGTTGTCCGGGTACTGGATGAGAGCGCCCATGAGGGGATCGAGCAGGTGCTTCTCGATAGCGCCCCAGAAGCCCAGGCCGGCGGAAGGTTCCGCCAGCAGCCCGCCGTTGCGCACCACGACCAGATCCAGGCTGGGCACGACCAGCAGCACCTGGTGGCCGGCGCCGGCGCCGGCGAAAGCGTCGGGCGGTACCTTCGACCAGACGCGGTCGAAGTTCGTCCACCAGCCCAGGCCGGAGCCGGGTTGCGGGTTGCCGCGAGGGCGGTCCGGCAGGGGCGTACCGGCGTAGGAAGTCACTTTGTCCACCCAGGCCGGGGAGAGCAGCCGCCGTCCTTGCCACTCGCCGCGCTGGAGCATCAGTTGGCCGACGCGAGCGACGGCGCGGGCGGTGAAAGAGCCGCCGCCCCAGTTGGCGTACAGCTTCAGGCCGTCCACCTCGTAGGGGCGCCCGTAGCCGATCAACCAGTCGCGTTCGGGAACGCCGAGCGGATCCAGGAGGCGCTCTTTGAGCAGGGCGCGGAGGTCGGCTTGCGGCGCCCCTTGGAGCGCGGCAGTCACCACGTAGGCCAGCGCGGCCATGCCGGGGTTGCTGTAGGCGTACCTCGTTCCGGGCGCGAACAGCACTGGCGCCTGATGGATGGCGACGGAGAAGGGATCGGGATCCCGGCGCCAGAAGGCGCCCTTCCAGCCGGTGAGCTGCTGGTGAGGCTGGTCGTTCTCTTCGGCGTCCGCGATTCCCGAGGAGTGGGTGACCAGGTGGCAGACGGTGATCTTCGAACGCTGCGGGTCCTCTCGCCAGGCGGGCAGGTATTTCGAGGCGGGGTCATCCGCCTTGAGCCGGCCGTCTTCGAGCGCCAGCGCCAGCGACATGCCGCCCACCAGGGCCTTGGCCAGCGAGGCGGTGTAGTGGCGCTCGTCGGGGCCGCTGCCGGCGGCGTACCACTCGTGGATGATGCGGCCGCGCCGGACCACCAGGAAGTTTTTGGTGCGGCGGGCGGCCAGCGTCCTGGTGATGGCCTGGAGCCTGGCGCCGTCCATGCCGAGCGCTTCCGGGGAGGCGGTTTCCCAGGGCACGGCCGCAGGCAGGGAGCCGAGGGCGAGCAGGCATCCGGCCCATGCGAGCTTTCTCATCCTGCCCATGGTATCGCCCAGGCTATGCTGTTAGGAGATGGCAACCGCGGCAGCCATTGAGACCGGCGGGCTCACCAAGGTCTACCGCGGCCTGTGGCGAGGGCGGGAAGTGCGGGCCCTGGACCAGGTCTCGCTGCGGGTCGAGGCGGGGACCACCTTCGGGCTACTGGGGCCGAACGGGGCGGGGAAGACGACGTTCGTGAAGCTGCTGCTGTCGTCGGTGGGTCCCACGGCGGGCAGCGCGGCCATCTTCGGAGCGGACTTTCGTCGCGCGGAGGCCCGGCGTCCGGTGGGCTACCTTCCCGAGAACCATCGCTTCCCGCGGTACATGACCGGCCGGGGGATGCTGGACTACTACGCGGCGCTTTCGGGGATGGAGGCCGGGGCGCGCCGGCGGCGCGCCCCGGAACTGCTGGCGCTGGTGGGTCTGGAGAAGTGGGCGGGCGTGCGGCTGGGGAAGTACTCGAAGGGCATGTTACAGCGGCTGGGCCTGGCGCAGGCGCTGATGCACTCGCCGAGGCTGCTGATTCTGGACGAGCCCTCCGACGGCGTGGACCCGGTGGGGCGGCGGCAGATCCGGGAGATCCTGCGGGGGCTCGAGGAGCAGGGCGTCACCATTTTCATCAACTCGCACTTGCTGGCCGAGGTGGAGCTGTTCTGCCGGGAGGTAGCCATCCTGCACGGCGGGCGGGTGGCGCTGTTGGGGAAGGTCAAGGAGTTAACCGCCGGCAAGGGTTACAGGCTGACCACCGGTCCGGTTCCCGAGCGGCTCGAGGCGGAACTGCGCGCCCGCGCTGCCGCCGTCGCCAGCCGGGATGGCATGCTCGAACTTCAGTTCCCGAGCCGGGAGGAGGCCAACCAGGCCATCGATCTGCTGCGCCGGGAGGGCTGCGAGGTGGAAAGCCTGGCGCCGACCACCAGCACCCTGGAAGAGGTGTTCATGAGGACGGTCCATGCGTAGGTTGACTCCCCGGGTCACCGTCACTCTGATCGGCGACACCTTCCGGGAGGCCGTGGTCTGCTGGGTCTTCTGGGGACTGTTCGGGCTGTCCACGGCGCTGATCCTGTTCCTCCTGTTTCTGATGCGCATCGACGTGGTGGAGGGCGCCCGGGCGACCATATCCTTGTTCGGGCAAAGCACCGGCAAGGCCATCGAGGTGGCCAAGCTGGTGCGCGGGGCGCACAGCACGGTGGCCGCGTTCCTCTACATGATGGGAATGTTCCTGGCCGTGTTCGCCTCGGCCACCCTGATGCCGGCGGCGCTCGAGCGGGGGCGCGTCGAGGTGCTGCTCTCCAAGCCGGTGCGGCGGCGCCACCTGCTGCTGGCCCGTTACGGGGCCAACTGGCTGGTGGTCGCGCTGAACACCTGCTATTTGATTGTGGGGGTGTGGCTGATCATCGGCTGGAAGACCGGCGTGTGGTACCCGAGTTTCCTGTGGGCCATCCCCACGACGCTGTTGATGTTCGCCGTGCTCCTGGCAGTGGTGGCCCTCGTGGCGGTGCTAAGCGAGAGCGCGGCGCTGGTCACCATGATTACCTTCGCGCTGATGGTAGTGAGCCCTATCCTGGCGCAGCATCGCCTGATGATGAAGCTGTTATCCTCGGAGTGGTCGCGGCTGCTGTGGAAGGGGTTCTACCAGGCGCTTCCCAAGTTCTACGACGTGGGCAGGATCAACATGGACCTGGTGATGGGGCGGGCGGTGGCGAGTTGGGCGCCGCTGTGGACCTCCGCGGCCTTCGGGGCGGTGGTGCTGGCGGCGGCGCTCTGGTGGTTTCAGAGAAAGGATTTCTGATGAGGTGGCTTCGAATCGGCGTGGCGGTGGCGGCGCTGGCCGCCGCCGGGTGCGGCCCACTCGTGCAGCGGTCCGTGTACATCGACCGGGGCCTGGCGGCGCTGGCGCCCTCCGACACCGTGACGCTGGGGGGCGTCCGGCTGGACGCCCTGCGGACCACGCCCCTCTGGCAGAAGTGGGTGGCGGGGAAACCGGCGGCGCCGCTGGACGAGCTGGCCAAGGAAACCGGCCTGGATCTCCGCAAGGACGTGGCCGAGGTGCTGATGGCCTCGAACGGCAAGGACGGCCTGGTGCTGGCCAAGGGGAAGTTCGCGCGGGCGGAATTGGAAGCGGCACTGGAGAAGCGCGGTGGCCGGCGGATGCCGCACCAGGGCCTGACGCTGATCGGCAGCGAGGAGGCCGCGGTGGTGTTCTTCAACGCCAACGTCGCGGCCGCCGGACGGGCGCCGATGCTGCGCCGCGTCATCGACCAGCGGGGCCGCGGCGGCGCCCCCAAGGCGCTGCTCGACGAGGCCAAAGGGATCGCCGCGGAGAGCCAGATCTGGGCCGTATCGATCGGCGGAATCGGCGACATGGGCAAGGAGATGATGCCGCCCGGCAGCTTGGGTAACCTGGCCAAGCTCGCCGGGATGGTGGAGAAGTCGAGCTTTGCGGCGGACCTGCGCGCGGGGCTGAACGCCAGCTCGACCCTGCTCTGCCGCACCGAGCAGGACGCCCGGACGCTTTCCGACGCCGTGCGCGGCATCGTGGGGCTGGCGCGGCTGAGCACGCCGGACAACGAACCAGACCTGCTGCGGCTCCTTGACGGCATCCAGGTGAGCGTGGAGCAGCGCACGCTGCGCATCCGCGCGCAGGCGCCGCAGGACCTGCTGGACAAGGCCCTGGGGAAGCTCTCCTCGCTGGGGCCGGCGGCGCTTAATCCGGGACTTCGATTACCACGTCTCCCGTAACCACGGCCTGGCAGCCCAGCCGGGAGTGGAGCGTGACGGGCTCGTCGGCCATGCCGATGCGGTCGGCCTCATCGTCCTCCATGGCCGAGAGGTTCTGCTCGCCCTCCTTGACGATGACGTGGCAGGTGGTGCAGGAGCAGTTGCCGCCGCAGACGTGCTCCAGCGGGAGGTCGAAGTTCAGGGCCACGTCGAGGATCGAGCCCGGCTTGCCGTGCCGGGAGTAGGGGAGCTGGTCGGGGTCGAACTCGACGGTGACGTTCTGCGGCAGGAAGGTCACCCGGGCCACAGTTCGATTATACGTAGCCGCCGGGTGTGGGCCGGGAGAGGCCCGCGCAAACTCAGTCCGCAACCACCAGCGAGGCGCCGGTCGCTGCGGTGGTGTTATGCTGCTCCGGACACGGAAGTGCAAGGATGGCGATGCGGTACTGGTCCGCCCGCTCGATTAACCGGGCGCCGTCCCCTTCGACGTGGCGGTCACGCTGCGGGGTGAGATCCCGGTGGAAGTCCCGCTGGGGAGGGCCGCAGGCCTCTCGAAACGCTGCGTGGCCAACTGCGACAACCTCCGAACCGTGGCGCGCTCCTGGCTGGTGAAGAGAGTAGGTGGGCTGCCTGCGGCACGGCGCGCCGAGGTCAAGCGGGCGGTGGGCTACGCTCTCGGCTGGGAAGACCTCATTCTGGCGAGGCACTGAAGTACGGCCCGGCGGCCCGGGCGGCGTGTCGACCCGCCCGGTAGTGTGGTCCAAGATGTACATAAACCCTGTACAATAGGGGGAGGTGCCGTGGTGGCCATCGAGACAACGTACACCAACCTGCGTCAGGGGCTGGCTTCGTTCCTGGACCGCGTCGTCGAAGATCGGGAAGTAGTCATCGTGCGCCGCAGGAAGGCCGGGGATGTTGCTCTGATTCCCGCGGCGGAACTGACGGCTCTTCTCGAGACCGCGTATCTGCTCCGTTCGCCCAGAAACGCCCGGCGGTTGCTGACCGCCCTGCGTCGGGCCGAACGTGGGAGGGGGAGACCGGAACCGCTCGAGAGACTCCGCCGGGAGATGGGGCTTGAGCAGAGCCGCTGAGCGGGATGCGGTATTCCACCCGGAATTCCGAGAGGACCTCCGCTATTGGGTAAGGACGGATCGCCGGACTGCCTTGCGCGTCTTCGAGCTGATTGAGGCGGTCATGAGGGACCCGTTCTCCGGCGCCGGCAAAGCGGAGCCTCTGAAGTTCCTGCTGGCTGGATGCTGGTCACGCCGGATCACCCAGGAGCACCGGCTGGTCTACAGGGTCAGCCAGAATCGGGTTGACTTCCTCCAGGCCCGGTACCACTATTGAGGCTGTCTCGGCCGGCCCTGCTATCCCCGTCCCCCCTCACCTCTGAAGTAGTGGTCGATGCCGCCCGCCGCGCGGCTCTATTACGAGATGTGCCGCGACGTTTTGCGCCGCAAGGACGAGGAAGATGGCGGCAGGGCCAGAGCGGCCGGTGGGGATTATCCACCGCCGGCGCAAGCGTTTCCACCGCGCCGCTCAAGTTTTCCTTGAACTCCTCCAGGAGCAGCCCGCGCCGGCGAATCACTCGTAGCGCAGGGCTACGAGGCGATTGACCTGGGCGGCGCGGCGTGCGGGCAGGAAGGTGGCGGCCAGGGCCACCTCGGAGACGATCAGCGAGCCGCGCACGCGGCCATGTCGCACCCCGGCGGCCGAGCCGCGCCCGCCTTCCTTGAGGGTCTCGTGCAGGTCGGCGCGCGAGACGCTCAGCGCCGGCGCCAGACCGAAGAGCATGCCGGTCAGCAATGAGACCAGCGCGGTGAAGGCCAGCACCAGTCCATCCAGGCGGGGCGGCTCGACGGGTTGCATGCGGGGCGGGAGGGAGGCGCTCAGCAGGTGAACGCCCCAGGTGGCCAGCAGCAGCCCCAAGGCGCCGCCCGCCACGGCCAGCACGACGGACTCGGTGAGCAGTTGGCACACGATGCGCCAGCGCCCGGCGTCAGGCCGGGCTTGAGCCGCGCCAGCACTCCCAGGAACTGGTTGCCCCGTGGGGCCTTACTCGTGTCCAGTGCCAGCGGCACCCACAACTCATAGGGGGTGGCGGCGAAGTGGAAGCCGCGCGGCATCATGCCCACCACCGTGTAGGGTTCCTTGTTGAGGCGAATGACCTGACCGAGGATGGCCGGATTCCCCGCCAGGCGCCGCTGCCCAAGGCCAGGGTCAGCACCGCGACTGCGGCGAAGCCGGGGCTACGGGCGAGGATGCGCAGGGCGTAACGGAGATCCTGGACGGCGGGCGGCATGGGACCCCTGAGATTGTACATACGCAGGCGGGCGGATGCGGTTCCGTGGGGCCAGTGCGGGCGGCTGTATACTGAGAGCCAGCCGGATGGAGCAACTCGTCGGGCGGTTGGGCAGTCCCGAGTGGGGCGTGCGTGCAGGCGCGGCCCAGGACCTGGGGAGGGCTGGCGACGCGCGGGCCGTCGAGCCCTTGATACGGCGGTTGGGGGATCCCCATTGGCGGGTGCGCGTGGCGGTCTGCGAAGCGCTGGGCCGTTTGAGTGCGTCCGAGGCGGCTGAGGGGCTGATCGTGCGGCTGGAAGACCAGGAGGTTTACGTGCGGCAGGCCGCTTGCGAGGCCCTGGGGTCGTTGCGCGACGTTCGGTCCCTCCAGCCGCTGATCGTGCGGCTGGAGGACGTGGACTGCGCCGTGCGCCGGGCCGCCTGCACCGCCGTGGGAATGTTTGGGGAGCGTCGCGCCGTCGAAACGCTCATCGGCCGACTGGCTGACCCCAACCGGAACGTGCGTCGGGCGGCCCGGGAGGCTCTGGAGGGCCTAGGGGAAGGCGGGCTGGCCAGAGCCGTCTCCGGGACGCTGGATGGAGACAACCGGGCCCTGGCGGGACTGGAGCGCCTGGTGGCGGCAGGCGACCGTCGCGGCGCGACTTCGTTGATCTTTCTGCTTGAGGATTCAGACAAGACCTTGCGGCAGAGAGCCTGTCGGGTGCTGGGAGCTTTGGGGGGCTCGGGCGTGGCCGAAGCTCTCCGGGCCCGGCTAAAGGATCCGGATAAGGAAGTCCGCCGGGCGGCCTGCCAGGCGTTGGGTAGTCTGCGCGATGGGCAGTCGGTGGCAGCGCTCATTGTTCGTTTGGACGACGCTGAAGACGAGGTGCGTCAGGGGGCCTGCGAGGCGTTGCTCGCCATCGGGCCGGCGGCGCTGGAGCCGCTGCTAGGCAGCCTCCAGCACCTGCGGTGGACGGTGCGGCGCAGCGCATGCGAGACGCTGGGCCGGCTCGGCAATCCCACTGCGGTGGGAGGGCTGATCGAGCGGTTGTCCGACCCGGAGCAACAAGTACGCCGAGCCGCATGCGAGGCCCTGGAAAGCCTGGGGCAAGAGCGGTTGGCGCGGGCTGTCAACGGGTTGATGGAGGGCCGTGCGGAGGGGATTGGGGAGTTGGCGCGCCTGGCGGAGGAAGGCGATCTGCGGGCCGTCGAGCCGCTGATCTGCTGGCTGGGAGGCTCCGAGAAGACGCTTCGCAGGCTGGCTTGCGAGGCGTTGGGCGGGCTGGGGGACGAGCGCGCCGCCGAACCGCTGATCGCGCGGTTGGCCGACTCCGACGACGCGGTGCGGTGTGCGGCTGCTTCAGCGCTGATAAGGCTGGGCGAAGAGCGCCTGGTTTCGGCGGTGCAGTGGTTGCTGGCAGGGCGCCGCGAAGGACTGGATGAGTTGGCGCTTTTCGCGGCGGGAGGGGACCGCCGTGCGAGCCAGGCTTTACTGTCGGGGTTGGGGGATCGAGAGCCGCAGGTGCGGGCACTGGCCTGCGAAGCCTTGGGAGTGCTGTTCCTCCAAAGCGCCCTCGATCCGCTGGTGGGTCGGCTGCACGACAGCAGCGTAGACGTGCGCCGGGCAGCCTGCGAAGCCCTGGGGCAGTTAGGTAGCGTCGGCGCCGTGGACCCGCTGATCCTGCGGCTGAATGACGCCGGCGCGGAGGTGCGCCGCGCGGCCTGTGTTGCTCTGGGCAAGCTGCATGCGGGGCGCGCGGCCGGGCCGCTCGCTGACCTTTTGGGTCACGCGGGGACCCGCCAGGCGGCCGCCGGCGCATTGGTGGCGGTCGGACCACCGGCAGTTGAGGCGTTGACCAAGCGGTTGCGTGATCCCGACTGTGCCCTGCCCAGTGAGATCTGCGCGGTACTGGGCAGGCTCGGCGGGGCTGACGCCATGAAGGCACTGATCGGCCGGCTTGGCGATCGCGACGAACGAATCTACCGCGCAGCGTCCGATGCGTTGGTTGCCATCGGCCGGCCGGCAGTCGATCCCCTAGTGGAGGCGCTGGGGGTTGCGGCGTGGTCTGCGCGTTGCAGGATGTGCGAAGCGCTGGGCAAGTTGGGCGACCGGCGGGCCGTAGGCCGCTTGACCGTTCAGCTCGGCGACCCGAGTTCGGCAGTGCGCGAGGCGGCCAGCCGAGCGCTCCAGAGTCTGGGTGAGGGTCGGCTGGCCGGTGCCGTGACGGGGGCCTTGGAGGGCGATCACGGAGCGCTGGAGGAGCTGGCGCGGTTGGGTGCGGCTGGCGATTACCGGGCGCGCACGCCGTTGCTGGCCCATCTGGCGAGTGGCGAGAGTGCCTTACGGCGAGCGGCCTGCGAGGCTCTGGGCCGCCTGGGCCACCCCGGCGCGGTCGAGCCTTTGGTTGCCCGCCTGGATGATCGGGATCACCAGGTGCGGCAGGCGGCCTCCGGCGCGTTGCTGGCGCTCGGGGCGGCATCGGTCGAGCCGTTGATCAGCGTGCTGGGTGGCGCGCAGGACGAGGTGCGCCGGCTGGCCTGTGAACTGCTCGGCAAGCTCCGCGATGGGCGCAGCTTCCAGCCGCTGCTGGGCCAACTGGCGGCTCGCCAAGCCGCGAGCCGGATGACCGCCTGCGAGGCGCTGGGGGAGCTGGGCGATGCGCGCGCCATCGAGCCGCTGATCGAGCGGCTAGGCGACTCACGGGACGACGTGCGTAGGGCGGCTGGCCGGAGCTTGGGCCGCTTAGGCGAGAGCCGGCTCGCGGAAGCCCTGATCGGCTCCCTGGAGGGGGATGAGGCTGCCCTGGCGCAACTGGCGCGACTGGCCGGCGAGGGGGACCTTCGTGCTGTTGCGCCGCTGGCGGCACTGTGGAAGGATTCTCGTTCCTCGGAGCGCTGCCAAGCACGGGACGCCTTGCGCGCGGTTGCGGAGGCGGCCGCGGTCCGCCTCGGCGACCTGCTGTGCCGATTCTGCGCCGCCCGGTTCAGGGGAACGACCCGCCGCTCCAGCTTTGGAGATGAGGCCTCCTGGATTGCCTGCCGCGCTTGCGGCAAGGCCGGCGGCGCGCTGGCTGGCGCCAGGCAGGTCGTCGCGGTACTGGACGAGAGCTGGAAGGAGGACCTGATTTGCGCCGGGGGCGTGGCGCGCGTCAACTGGCTGAAGCGCCGCGCGCTTTTCGATTTCGACCGGGTGGAGATCGTCGCGGCGAGCGACTACGAGGTGGAGCGGTTCACGATCGCGGTAGGCAACGACATGGACGAGTACCGCCGCCCTCGGTACAAGAAGATGCCTTGCCAGGTGGCGCTGGAGTGCGTCCTCGCGGAGCATACGCTGCGGATTCTACGGAGCATGTTCGGGGAAGTCCAACATGGCTGGTAAGCGCAGGCCGGTGAAGTCAAGACCGCTGCCGGCCGCGCGGGTTCAGCACTGGAGCTGGCGCGAGCGCCGGGCGGCTTGCGTGGAACTGAGCCAGCACCGGGGTGCGCCAGCCGCGAGGCTGTTGATCGGATGCCTGGACGATCCAACCGCCAGCGTCCGCCGCGCGGCCTGCCAGGCGCTGGGGAAACTGGGAGACGCCAGCGCCGTGGAGCGGCTGCTCGGTTGCCTGGCGCGCGCGGACACCCGCGAGGCCGCCCGCGAGGCGCTCGAGAGACTGGGAGAAGGCACGCTGGCGGATGAGGCTCGCGCCGCACTGGAGGGAACCCCGCAGGCGTTGGCCGAGGTGAACCGCCGTCGCCCGGGTGCGGGCGCCCACCTTCTCGCGACCTTGCTGGAGCCACTGGCCTCTCCGCGCGCCGAGACGCGCCGTGCGGCCGGGGAAAGGCTGGTGCGCCTCGGTGCGGCGGTCACCATAGAACCACTGATGCTCCTCTTGGAGAACGCCATCCGCAGCCTGCGACAGTCCGCGTGCGAAGTCTTGGGCCTCCTGGGAGACGGGCGCGCAGCCGAACCGCTGATCGATCGCCTGAGCGACCCGGCGCGGGGTGTCCGACTGGCAGCCTGCGAAGCGCTCGGGAGGCTCGGCGACCACCGCGCCGTCCAACCGCTCATCGAGCTACTGGCGGCGGCTGACCGGGACATCGCGCGCACGGCGTGCCAGGCACTGGGACTGCTCAGCGTGCTTAGCGCGGTTCCGGATGACGACCCGTCGGCTGGGGCTGTGGGCCAGGCTTTCCTGGCCCGCCTGTCGGGTGTGCGGAAGGGCCGGCGGCGCGCTGGCGGGCGCCAGGCAGGTCGTCGCGGCACTCGACGAGAGCTGGAAGGAGGACCTGATTTGCGCCGGGGGCGTGGCGCGCGTCAACTGGTTGAAGCGCCGCGCGCTTTTCGATTTCGACCGGGTGGAGATCGTCGCGGCGAGCGACTACGAGGTGGAGCGGTTCACGATCGCGGTAGGCAACGACGTGGACGAGTACCGCCGCCCTCGGTACAAGAAGATGCCTTGCCGGGTGGCGCTGGAGTGCGTCCTCGCGGAGCATACGCTGCGGATTCTACGGAGCATGTTCGGGGAAGTGTTGGTGTCCGCGTGAGCGGCCGGTAGCAGGGGGACCCCGGTCCTGAGCTTCAGACAGTTTCGCTCTCGGCGACGTTCTCTTCCACCACCCGCCCGTCGAAGAGGTGGATGGAGCGATCGGCGCACTCGGCGTAACGCGGGTCGTGGGTGACCATGCAGATGGTGGCGCCCTGGCGGTGCAGGTCGCGCAGCAGGTCCATGACGGCCTCGCCGTTCTTGGAGTCCAGGTTGCCGGTGGGCTCGTCGGCCAGCAGGATGAGCGGGTCGCCGACCAAGGCGCGGGCCACGGCCACGCGCTGCTGCTGGCCGCCGGAGAGCTGCGCCGGGTAATGCTTCATGCGGTGCGACATGCCGACGCGCTCCAGGGCCGCCTGCACGCGCTTCTTGCGCTCCGAGGCGGACATGCCGCGATAGGTGAGCGGCAGCTCAACGTTCTCGTAGACCGTCAGGTCCCCGATCAGGTTGAAGGCCTGGAAGACGAAGCCGATCTCGCGGTTGCGGATGCGGGCCCGCTCGCCGGGCTTAAGGTGCTCGACTGACTTGCCGTTCAGCCAGTAGGTGCCGCCGGTGGGCGTATCCAACAGGCCCAGAATCGACAGCAGCGTCGATTTGCCGCAGCCGGAGGGCCCGGCCACCGAGATGAACTCGCCGGCGCGTATCTCCAGGTGCACGCCCGCCAGAGCGTGGGTCTCGATCTCGTCGGTGAAGAAAACCTTGGTCACGCCCTCGAGGCGGATCAGGCCTTGGTCGGATGCGCTCATCGGCTCGCTCCTTCAGTTCAGTCGAATGCGGTCATAGGCGTCCCAGGAGGACATGTCGGAGAGGACCACCTGGTCCCCCACGCGCAGCCCCTCGAGGATCTCGATGGTGTTCACCGAACTGCGTCCCAGTTTCACCTGCACGCGCACGGCGATCTTGCCGTCGCGCTCCAGCTTGAAGAGGCCCACGGTGCTGTTGGGCTGCCCGAAGGTGGGCCGGCCCACGTAGAGCACGTCGGTGAGCTTCTCGATCTCGACGACGCCGTCAACGCTGAGGTCGGGGCGGGCGCCGGAGGGCAACTCGCCTTCGAGCTTCACGTCCACGGTGACGGTGCCTTGCTGAACGGCGGGGTCGATGCGCGAGACGCGACCTGGGATGATGCCGTTGCGGGTGTCGATCTCGGCGCGCTGGCCGATCTGGATGTCCTTGGCCTGGGTCTCGGCGATCTTCAGTTCGGCCTTGAGCTTCTCGGGCTGCGCCACCCGGGCCAGGTTGGCGCCGATGGCGACGCGCTGGCCCACCTCGACGGGTACCTGCTGGAGCACGCCGCGGATGCCGGCGCGCACTTTCAGCGCCTCGACCTGGCTGCGCTTGAGGGCGCGCAGAGCGCGGAGCTGCTCGACGGTAGACTGCTGCACGGCCAGTTGCGCCTGGATGGCCTCGACGCCGATCTCCAGGCGCTTCTGCTCGATCTGGTCGCGGTTCGAGAGCTCGTCGGCCTTGGCGCGCGAGAGCTTCGAGTTCAGGTCCGCCAGCAAGCCTAGGCGGTTGAGCTCGGCGTCGCGGTCGGCTTGCAGCCTGGCCTGGTGATAGTCGGATCGCACCGTCGCGGCCATCGCTTGCTGGGTCAGGCGCTCGCTCTGGAGCTTCACCTTGAGGTTGGCCAGCTCGGATTCGCCGGCCTTCAGTTTCCACTCGGCGTCCAGCAGGGCCTGCTCGAGCTCGGGGCTGGTCAGCTCCAGGATGATGGTGTCGGGCTTGAGCACGGTGCCGGGCAGCGCCAGGCGCCGCTCGACGCGTCCGTCGGTGGTGGCCGGGATCCAGATGATTTCTTCGGGCACCAGGGTGCCCAGGCCGCGTACGCTGCGCAGCATGGGGCCACGCTTGACCGCGTCCAGCCACACCGTGGCCCGCTCGACGGTGGGCGCCGCCGGCTTCAGCCGCGACAGCCCCAGGGTCACCACCGGGATGATGGCCAGGGCCGCCACGACATAGAGGATGCGCCGGATCCGCCGCCGGCGCGCTCTCTCGGGCCTGGGAACATCCATCGCCATCGTCTTCAGATTAGTTCATACGCAACCTGCTTGCCAGGGGTTCCCGCGGTCAACTTGTCGGACGGCAAAGCCTATGAGATGTAACCCGCGGGTCACCCACACGCGAAGTGTCCGTTTCTGGGATGGCGCTGTTCAGCTCCGGTGGGCCCCAGGGGCGAGTTTGCCATCCGAGCCCTGACGGAAAAGGTGGGCCCCAGGGGCGAGGCATGCCTCGCCCTTACCGGGCCCGCTCGAGCATGGCCCGGGAGGTTTGCCACTGGTCGTTGACCGTCATGCTGGCCCAGTCTCCAATCGTACAATGTGAGTGTGCCCCGGCTGAACGTTGACGAGCAGATGGCCTACCTGAAGCGCGGCCTGGCGGAGCTGATCCGCGAGGAGGAGCTGCGCGAGCGGCTCATCGAGTGCGAGCGCCAGGGCCGCCCCCTGCGGGTCAAAGCCGGCTTCGACCCCACGGCGCCGGACCTGCACCTGGGCCACACCGTGCTGCTCCGCAAGATGAAGGACTTCCAGGATTTGGGGCACACCGCCATCTTCGTCATCGGCGACGGCACCGCCCGCATCGGCGACCCTAGCGGCCGCAACGTCACCCGCCCTCCCGTGAGCCGCGAGGAGATCGCGCGCAACGCCGAGACCTACAAGCAGCAGGTCTTCAAGATGCTGGCCCCGGAGAAGACCGAGATCCGCTTCAACGGCGAGTGGCTGGACAAGCTGGACTTCGAGGGGCTGGTCCGGCTGTGCGCCCGCTACACGGTGGCGCGCCTGCTCGAGCGCGACGACTTCGCCAAGCGCTTCCGCGAGGGCACGGCCATCTCGATGCACGAGCTGCTATACCCGCTGGCGCAGGCCTACGACTCGGTGGCGCTGGGCTGCGACGTCGAGCTGGGCGGCACCGACCAGAAATTCAACCTGCTAATGGGCCGGGAGATCCAGAAGGACTTCGGGCAGCCGCCGCAGATCGTGGCCACGACGCCTCTGCTGGTGGGACTGGACGGCGTCCACAAGATGTCGAAGTCGCTGGGCAACTACGTGGGCATCACCGAGCCGGCGGAGGTGATCTTCGCCAAGCTGATGTCCATCCGCGACGAGCTGATGCTCAACTACTACGAGATGCTCACCGCGCTGACGCTGTCGGAGATCGACCTGCTGCGGCAGCGCCTGGCCGCCGGCGACCTGCATCCCATGGACGCCAAGATGGAGCTGGCGCGGCGGATCGTGGCGGAGTTTCACTCGCGGGCCGAGGCGGAGCGGGCCGCCGAGGAGTTCACCCGGGTGGTGCGCCGAGGCCAGGCGCCCTCGGAACTGGAGACCGCGCCGCTGCCGGACGGCGTGCGCCAGGCCGGCGGTATCCGGCTTGACAAGCTGCTGGCCCGCCTCGGGCTGGCGGATTCGGTCAGCGATGCGGTGCGCAAGATCAAGGCCGGCGCGGTCGAGATCAACGGGCGGAAGGTCACCGCACTGGTGGTGGCGGACCCGCCCGGGGAGCTGGTCGTCCAGGTGGGGAGGCGGTGGAAACGGGTGGCGCTGTGATACGCCGGCTGGTCCCCGAGGACCTTCCGGCCGCCATGCGCCTGAAGGAGGCGGCGGGCTGGAACCAGACCGAGCAGGACTGGCGGAACCTGCTGGCGCTCGCGCCGGAGGGCTGCTTCGGCATCGACTGCGACGGCGCGCTGGTGGCGACCTCCGCTGCCGTCTGCTACGGCCGCGCTCTGGCCTGGATCGGGATGGTGCTGACTGCGCCGGAATACCGGGGCCGCGGCTTCGCTCGGCGGCTCATGGATCGCACGCTGGCCTTCCTGGAGGCGCAGGGCGTCGAGTGGATCAAGCTGGACGCCACCGACATGGGCCGGCCGCTATACTTGAGACTGGGCTTCGAGGAGGAAGGCCCCGTCGAGCGCTGGTGCCTGGCGCGGGTCGAGGATCCGCCAGCGGTGCATCTGCCTCCGGCCCGGGTTGAAGACGTAGCGGCGTGGGACGGCGAGGTCTTCGGCGCGAACCGCGCGGCGGTGCTGGCCCAGGTGGCGGTGGAGACGGCGGCGGTCCCGGGCGAGGGATACGCCCTGGGCCGTCCGGGGACCAAGGCGGCCTACTTCGGCCCGTGCGTGTGCCGCTCGGCGGAGGCGGCGCGCACGTTGCTGGAGTGGTTCCTGGCGCGGCACGCGGGCGAAAGCGTCTTCTGGGACCTGCTGCCGGGCAACACCGCGGCGCTGAGCTTGGCCCGCGCGTTCGGCTTCGAGCCGCGCCGGCGGCTGGTGCGCATGTCGCTCAGTAAAGCGCCCGAGGCAGGCCCCTTCCGCCACAACGACGCGGCGGTGTTCGCCATCGCCGGCTTCGAGTACGGTTAAGCCATGACCCGCAAGCGTTTTCTGTGGAAGCTGAAGAGCCGCGAGATCCAGCTCGGAGACCGCACGCTCATTGCCGGCATCCTGAACGTCACGCCGGATTCCTTCTCCGATGGCGGCCTCTACCTGGACCCTGACCGCGCCTTTGCGCGGGCCCTGGAACTGGAAGAGGAGGGCGCCGACATCATCGACATCGGAGCCGAATCGATGCGGCCCGGCTCGGCGCGCATCTCCGAGGCCGAGGAGAAGCGGCGGCTCATCCCGGTACTGAAACGGCTGCGCGAGAAGCTGGGCGTGCCCATGGCGGTGGACACCTACAAGTCCGGCGTGGCGGCCAACGCCCTGGAGCTGGGGGCCGAGATCATCAACGACCCCTCGGGGCTCACCATGGACTCCGAGCTGGCACGGGTGGTGGCCCGGTACGACGCCGGGCTGATCCTCAACCACATGCGCGGGACGCCCGACACCTGGGCCAAGCTGCCCCCGCTGTCCGACGTGATGGGGGCCATCCTCCATGACCTCGAGGCCTCGCTGCACCGGGCCCGGCGCGCCGGCCTCGACGGCGCGCGCATCGTCATCGACCCGGGGCTGGGCTTTGGGAAGCGCGGCGAGCAGAACTCGGAGATCCTGGCCCGGCTGAGTGAACTGGCGCGGCTGGACGTGCCGGTGCTGGTGGGCCCCTCGCGGAAGTCGTTTCTGGCGCAGGCGAGCGAGCGCGGCACCGAGTTCGCCAGCGCCGCGGCGGTCAGCGCGGCGATCCTGGGCGGCGCGCACCTGGTGCGGGTGCACGACGTGGCAGCGATGTGGGCGGTGGCCGCGGTGGCGGACGCGGTGCTGAGAGCGGCGTGAAAAAGGGGACAGGCTACGCTGTCCCCCCGTGGATAGCGCGGCCGGTCCCGTCTTGCGCTACCGCCTCTGGCACTGCGGACAGAAATGCGTGCCGCGCTGGGCGATGACGATTCGCCGGATCGGCGCGGCGCAGCGCGGGCAGGGCTCGCCCGTGCGCCCGTACACCTGGAGCTGGAACTGGAACCCGCCGGGCTGCCCTTCGGTGTCCACGTAATCCGAGATCGTGGTGCCGCCGCTGGCGATGGCGGCGTTCAGCACTTGCCGGATGGCCCGGTGAAGCTTCCGCGCGCGGTCGGGCGCCAGGCGCGCAGCGATGGCGCGGGGGTGAATGCCCGCCCGGAACAGCGCTTCATCGGTGTAGATGTTGCCCAGGCCGCGCAGGAAGGTCTGGTTGAGCAGCAGCGGCTTGATGGCTCCGCGGCGCGCGTGGAGGCGCTCCACAAACTCGGCCGCCGGGATGTGCAGAGGCTCCGGGCCCAGCCGCGCGATGCGTCGCGGCAGCTGCTCGCACAGCTCGAGGCGCCCGAACATGCGCGGGTCGTCGTAGAGCACGCGGCCGTTGTCGAAGGTAAGGACGGCGCGCGTGTGCGGCCCCGGCTCGCCGCCCCAGTGCAGGTGCCCGGTCATGCCCAGATGGATGGCCAGCAGCGAGCCGCTGTCGAACTCCACCAGCAGATGCTTCCCGTGACGCCGCAGGGTGCGCACAGTCTGCCCGCGCAGGCGGGCGGCCACCCGGGCCGGCGGGCCTTCGAGGACGCGCCGCTCGAAGAACTCCGCTTCCAGCAGACGCCGGCCCTCCAGGCGCGGGGCCAGGGCGCGGCAGATGGTTTCGACTTCGGGCAACTCGGGCATCTACAGTAGAATAGCTTCCAATGCGGCGCGTCGTCCTGGCTCTCTTGATTCTGTGGCTGCTGGCGGCGAACGGCTGCCGGCAGAAGCAACGCGTGGTGGTGGGCGTGGTCCCCAAGGGGACGAACCATATCTTCTGGCAGACTGTCCATGCGGGGGCCATCAAGGCCGCGCAGGAGTTCGGCTTCGAGGTCGAGTGGAACGCTCCGACGCTGGAGATCGACTCGAGCCGCCAGATCGAGATTCTCGAGTCGATGATCAACCGGCGTCTGGCGGGCATCGTGGTCGCGCCGGTGGACCGCCAGGCGCTGATCGCGGTGATCGAGCGGGCGGGCCGCGAGGGCATTCCCGTGTCGGTGTTCGATTCCGAGGTGGACACCGACAAGCGCATTTCCTACGTGGCCACTGACAACACCGAGGGCGGGCGCATGGGAGCGCGGCGGCTGGGGGAGATCCTGGGCGGCAAGGGCAAGGTAGGCATCATCGGCTTCATGCCGGGCAGCGCCTCGACCATGCAGCGCGAGGACGGCTTTCAGGAGGAGATGCGGAAGCGGTTCCCCGCGGTCCAGATCGTGGGGCTGCAATTCGGCATGGCCAACCGGGCCAGGGCCATGGCGGTGACAGAAAACCTGCTGACGGCGCATCCCGGCCTGGCGGGGCTGTTTGCGGACAACGAATCGAGCTCGTCGGGGGCGGTGCAGGCGCTCAAGGGCCGCCACGCCCGCCAGGTGAAGCTGGTGGCTTTCGACGCCTCCGAACAGTTGATCGAGGACCTGCGCGCCGGCTGGATCGACGCGCTGGTGGTGCAGAACCCGTTCCGCATGGGTTATGAATCCACGCGCGCCGTGGGGCTTCACCTGCGCGGCCAGCAACCACCCCAGCACGTGGATAGCGGCGCCACCCTGGTTCTGGCCTCCGACCTTGCCCGCCCCGAAATCCGCGAGCTGCTCTTCCCCGACCTCCACCGCTGGCTGAGAGGGAAGTGACGAAAACGGGGACTGGCTCCCATTGCCCATTCTGCAGTTGGAGGCTGTCCCCTTTTTCCCGATGTGGTAGACTGCTTTCGCCCGAGAGACCCCAGGAAGGGAATCCTGGCCGGAGGCGCCGTTATGAAGACCTGTTTTCTTCCCGCACTGCTGGCAGCCGCGCTGGCTCAGTTGGCGCCGGCGGCCGAGCCAACCCGCATCCTGATCGCGTACCACTCCGAGACGGGGAACACGGAAAAGCTTGCCCAGGCCGTCCAGCGTGGAGCGGCCTCCGTCGAGGGTGTCGAGGCCATGCTGCGCAAGGTCGCCGCGGTGAAGCCCGAGGAGATCGTCGGGGCCCACGGCATCGTGGTGGGCACGCCGGTGCATTGGTCGAATCTGTCGGTGGAGACCAAGCGCTTTCTGGATCGCGCCGGCGATGCCCTGTGGAAGGCCAAGACCACCGGCGAGGGCCGCACCGCCGGCGCCTTCTGCACGGGCGGGGCTCCGGCCATGGGCAAGGAGATGGCACGCCTGTCGATCCTCTCCGCTTTCCTGGTCATGCGGTTCGTGGTGATCGGCGGCGTGGAAGCGGGGGGCTACGGCACGCTCGGCCCCGAGGCCACCACCGGACCGCCCGACGCGGGCGTGAGCGAAAAGGAGCTGGAGGAAGCGCGCCGCTTCGGCGAGCGCTTCGCCCGCCTCACTGTCCAGCTCCGCGTGGGTGCGGCTCGGAAGCAGTAATAAGAGGAATGAGTCCCGGATGGGTGGGCGCCTCCGTCCCCCGCCGGCCCGCCCAGGGTGGTGGCCGCGCATTTCTGGTAGGATGCCGGTATGCCGAAAGCTAGAGGCTTGTTCGAAGTGGAGTGCCCGTGTTGCGGGGCGGCGCTGAAGGTGGAACCCGAGACGCGGGCGGTGATCAGCTTCAAAGCGCCCGAGAAGCCCCGCACCGTGGAGAGCCTGGAGGCCGGGTTGGCGCGGCTGCGGGGCGAGGCGGCCCGCCGCGAGGAGGCCTTCCAGAAGTCGGCTGAACGTGAGCGCCGGCAGGCCGAGGGGCGGCCGCGGAAGTTCGACGAGCTGCTCAAGCAGGCCAAGGCCAGCCCGGACGAGCCGCCGCGGGTGCGGGATATCGATTTGGACTGAGAAGCACACAAAACCGGGACAGGCTACTACCCTGGCCCCCGTGGCCGGGGCT
>Ga0315289_10001560_pt1 | contig 35721 bp, 36 predicted proteins | sample YL17G11_40_MG_FD_203452 | JGI IMG/M metagenome (GOLD analysis project Ga0315289, IMG submission 203452) | Sediment microbial communities from Yellowstone Lake, YNP, Wyoming, USA - YL17G11_40 | ecosystem: Environmental > Aquatic > Freshwater > Lake > Sediment | place: USA: Wyoming | collected...
CAAGTGGTATCAGCGAGCCGCCGACCAGGGATTGCCCATTGCGGAGTATTTCATCGGTGTGCTGTATGTGGAAGGCAAAGGCAAAGAACAGAATTTTACCAATGCCGCGACGTGCTTTCGCAAAGCAGCAGAAGAGGGATTTGTTCCGGCTCAATTCGTTTGGGCAGTTTCCCTCCATTTTGGCGGCGGTGTGGAAACAAATCATGCCGAGGCCGTCACATGGTATCAAAAAGCCGCTGCCAGGAATTACGCACCCGCACAATGCAATTTGGGAGCGATGTATGAGGAAGGTTTAGGGGTGCCACAGGATTTGAGGGAAGCCGTTCGACTTTACCGCTTGGCTGCCGAACAGAAGTTTGCACTTGCACAACACAATCTGGCAGTGTGTTTCGCTCGAGGAATCGTCGTGACACAAAGCTTTGTCGAAGCAGCCAAGTTCTATCGGCTGGCTGCGGAGCAGGGTTATTCCCTAGCGCAGCACAATCTTGGAAACGCTTATCACAAGGGACGAGGAGTCGAACGGAATCCAGCAGAAGCTGCGAAGTGGTTCAAGTGTGCTGCTGAACAGGGCGTTTCCGAAGCGCAACTGGCCTACGGTGTTTGCTGCGGGGGCGGTGAGGGAGTTGTCCAAAATTGGAAAGAAGCAGCAGCGTGGTTCGCCAAGGCTGCGGAACAAGGCAATCCGGGAGGGCAGGCGGCTCTCGGTAGGTGCTACTTCGACGGCACTGGCGTGCAAAGGAATTTGGATCTTGCCGCAAAACTGACCCGTGCCGCCGCTGAGGCGGGCTATCCTCCCGGGCAGCGGTTTTGCGGCTCGCTGTACGCCATGGGCCGGGGAGTTCAAAAGGACCGAGCCGAAGCATACAAATGGTTTACGCTCGCGGCTCAACAAGGGGAGCGGGAAGCGCAGCAATTGCGGCTGCGGTTGGTCGGTGAAATGACCGCAGATGAGATTGTTGATGGAACCAAGCGGGCGAAAACTTTTGTGCCCGTAGCCTCCACGGAAAAATTGCAAAAGTTTTATCCGACGCCGCCGTGACAATTCCTTCTCTCGAATGGCAGCAACCAAACCATGAATTTATGAACTCGCACTGTTCAGCAATCGCGAATTATCTCCGTCGAACAGCACTTTACGTTGCGTTGGTCTGTGCATCATCCGTTCACGCGCAGCTTGCTGTTACGGTATCGCCGCCAAAGGTGGTCGGTCAAAAAGCGGTAGTGCCGCTGGCGATGAAGAACGGACTTTCTGAGAAAGTGGAGTCGGCGCGTGCCGTGGTCTTCCTGCTTGACGAGCAAGGAAAGATGGTGGGCCAGGCGACGCGCTGGGTGATTGGCGGGAGCAACACGAACGGTTTGGCTGCCGGCGCGACCAACGCCTTTCACTTTGTCGTCACCGCGGACAAACAGTTCGCAACGACGAATCTGACGGCAAGGGTGAGCTTCAGCCGCATCGTGCTTGAAGGCGGGAAGCTGGCGGACGTGGCGAAGCAGGTCACGGTGGCAGCGGCGGCGAAGTGATTGTCGTAGCCCCGTCTCGTCAGAGCGGGCAACAAACTCACGATCCAGAGTGTCCGCGCTCTCACGAGACGCGGCTACGGGGGCATTTCAGGCTTTCGCGTGGTTCGCGTATTTCGCGGTCTGAACCCGGCTCTCGACTTTCACCCCCGGTTGCGCTTGAATCAGCGGCGTCAGGCAAAAACCGATGTAGTACAAACACAAAACAATCTGCGTCTTCAGCCGCTGTCCTCACGAAACTGGTAACTTCAATAAACGACAGCTTGAAGCACGCCCGCACTCGGGCGTGTTGAAAGCGTTCGTTTAAGGCATACCAGTGCCTGTGAGGGGCGTGAGTAAGCACGCCCCTCGTTTTTCGTGGTGGGCAGTCCGGCGGCGCAAAAGAAAATACCACCATGAAAAGAAAAGCGCGCCGACATTCCAAGCCGCCCCGGTTCAAACGCAACGCCGCCGCTGACACGGCGCTTGAGGCGTTGGCCTGTTGCGACAACCTCGCCGCAATGGGCGGGTTGTTGGCGGCCTGCAACTGCGCGCCTTTCGCTGCGCCCATCGAGCCAATCGTCGTTTCCCGTGCCGGGAGCATGATCGCGGCGGAAGCAGAGAAACTTTCCGCGATGATCGAAGAACTTGACTCCGCGCTCGCCAAGGCCGCACGGCGGAGTTAGTTTTTGCCGACATGCGAATCAGTTGTTTCAGCAACAACATCGGTTCGTTCACACTGGCGAGCCTGAGTGACGACGCACGCAACGTCGCGCAACGGAGCACGTTCACCGACACGCGCAATTACCAATACGCCCCGTGGTCGCGTTTCCTCACCAACGAGCAGTATTACCTGAGCGCGGGCGTCACCGACACGCAAGATTATCAATATGATTCCGGTGCGCCGCGCGGCTTGGGCGTGTTGACCGGCGCGGCCGACTGGGACGCGGCCACCAACGGGCTGGACACGCTCAAGCGCCCGTTCAAAGGCACGACCACTTACGCGCGCGTGCCGGCGTTTGGGAAAGCGTTCGGCGCGGCCAGTGTGAGCGCCACGCTCAACGGCCAAGCGGTGCCGCTCGAATTCACGCAAGGCAACACCAACGGCTGGTTCTACGCGCAACTGCTGCCGCAGTCGGGCGCGAACACGCTGACGGTGAAAGCGTTCCATCCCAGTGGCTTGTTCACCAACCAGGCCACTTCGATTTTCACCAACAACGTCACCGGGCACACGGTCACCAACCTTTACGACGCCTTTGGCAACGTGACCAAGCGGGTGTGGCGCAAGTCGGGCGGCGGGCTGGTGCGGCAACAGGACTTCACTTGGAACGCGTTCAACCAACTCGTGAAAGTGAGCGAGCGCGACGCGAACACGAATGGCTTTGATCGGACCGCCGTGTTTGATGGTCTGGGCCGTCGCGTGCGTGTGACGGAATTGAATGTCGTCTCCAACACCCCAAGCGGCTCGGTCTCGACGATTGACAGCTACTTCGATCCTGCCGTCGAGTTTTTGGAAATCGGGGTGAACTACAACGGGCGGAAGGAGATGAAAGTTTATGGGCCGGATGTCTCCTGCACTTATGGCGGCGCGCAAGGCATCGGCGGACTGGAAGCGGTCGTTGATGTTTCCAGCGGGGCCAAGAACGTTGTTTTGAACGACCGGTTTGGGAATGTGCTCGGTTACGCGCCGGTATGGCAACCCTCCGCTTTCCAATGGAGCGCAGCGCGGTTCCACAGTTGCGGCCCGAAGGTGGGCTACGAGACACCATTCCTTGCCAGCGGCGTTTCGCTCATGCAGACGCTGGGCTGGCAAGGTCAGCGCCGCGACATCACTGGCCTCTATTATTGGAACGCTCGGCCGTATGACCCTGTAGAACGACGTTACATCACGACTGATCCGCTGGGCCACATTGCCAGCCCCTCGCTGTATTCCTACGGGGCTGGCGACCCGGTGAGCTTCTTTGACCCAGAAGGGCGCAATGTCTTTCCACCACCGCCCGCAGTGAAAGACCTGTACTCAGACCCGGTGGTTCAGCGCCGGGCACTTGCGTTCTATGCAGGGGTTTTGGGTGGTTATGCCGGTGGCTGGGCTGTTGCACCCCTCTTTACGGCTGCTGGTGCTTCGACGGCGGTCACAGTAGTTGGCGTGGGCGCAGTTGGTGGGGCAACGGGCGATGTTACAGCCCAAGGAGTTGAAATGCTCACAGGAGTGCGGCAGGAGTTCAGTACCACACAGTTGGGACTGAGCACGGTGCTTGGTGGAGGGATCAGTTATGGAGTGAACCGTGTTGCCGCCTCGCGCCTCCTGACGGGACAATTGGGGAACCAAGAGGTTGGCCTGCTCGGCCAAGCGCAGGCAGCCGAGGAAATCGGTGCAAATTTGCGCGCACAACAAATACGGTTACGGACCCCAGATGGAAATCCGACCTTGGACTACTTAGCGGCTGATGCTTCCACACCGTCAGGCCTGACAGGAATCGAGGTCAAAGTTGGCAGTGCAAGGCTGATAAATCCGCAAGAATTTGGTTATCCCCATTTGGCCGAAGGGACTGCGATTCCAGTTGGCAGAGTTGCCCAAGATGCAGGTTTGACCTTGGGCCAACCCTTGGCGGCGACGCCTTGGGAGGTCTGGCGCTATCAACCGTGGGAACTGCTGCCATTTAGTCCGCAAGCAGGGGGCGCAATGGGAGCCGGTGCCACAGTGTTGGGCAGTGAACTGTTACCTGATGGGCGAATCCTTCAGTACGACCTGACGGGAAAGCATATCAAACCTCTTTAACGCAGAGGCAGCCTATGGCCGAAACTGTAATTGACGAAATCTGGGAAGAGAAAGATGGAACTATTGTTCTTGTGTTGCGACAACCGCAGGCATGGACCGACGCTGGAGTCATGGCAACACTTCAAGACCGACTTAATGGTTACATTTCCGCGATTCGAGACGGCGTGCTGCTGCGGAAACACCCGCAGTATCAGGGTCGACCGTTCAAGATTCGTCTCGTTTGTTTCCACGATCCACCTGACGACATGCGGCAGAAAATGGACCGAGTGAATCACGACCTGAACCAATTAGGCATTAGGTTTCATGTAATGCAGATCAAAATCGAAACGCCGCCAGAAGCACGAACCAGACTTGGGAAAACCATCGGTTCGTTCTTCAAGCGGTTGATGGGTAGCAAGAGTGGAGTATGATGCGCTTAGGGGCAATTGTTGCCTTATTGGCGGCCAGCATCACGGCACAGGCGCAACTCACCGTAACTGTCTCGCCGCCGAAGGTGACGGGCAGCAGGTCTGTGGTGCCGCTGGCGCTGAAGAACAACTTGAGCGAGAAAGTGGAGTCGGCGCGGGCCGTCTGCTTCCTGCTCGACGCGCAAGGCAAGATCGCGGGTCAAGCTACGCGCTGGGTCATCGGCGGCACCAACACCAACGGCTTGGCAGCGGGCGCGACGAACGGCTTTCACTTCGTCATTCCCACCGAACGAACCACGTCCACGAACCTGACGGCGAAGGTCTCGTTCAGCCGTGTAGTGCTTGAAGGCGGCAAGCTGGCGGACGTGACGAAAGACGTGCAAATCCATAACGCCAGCAAGTGATTTCTCCAAGTAACGGTCTGTTTCCTGAGTGTCCATCCTCTGAGTACCTCCTGATCGCCCGGCCAGCGCATGCACTTTTTTAGCGCACAATTTTTTTCTGGCAACGCGCCGGGTCGGGCCTTAACCTGTTTGCAACGTCCGATTAGGAAAGGATTGAGCTTATGGATATAGTTTTTCAGTGTCCGAATTGTGAGCAGGAGTTGGAAGTGGACAGCGAGGCGGCAGGCACCGAGATCAACTGCCCCTCCTGCAACAAGAAAATCGTCATTCCCGAACCCCAGGCCGTTGAGTCCGGCCCCGGTGGCGAACCGGCATCTCCCCCGCCGCCGCTTTACCATTCAACAGCCGAGGTGAACCCGATCAATCCCATCGCCGCTTCGGCAGCCGCCAAAGAGGAGAAGCACTTCCAGGTCCCCGTCCGCGACAAGCCCGCGGAAAGCCTGATTGCCAAGCCGCTCAAACCGCTCGAATTTGCCGCGAAGGACACCGAAAAGAAAATCCGGGTCAAAACCGTGCGGCGCATTGACTGCGTCGAAGTCGGACACGACCGCTTTGACGAAGTTGTCACCAACTTCCTCGACAAGATCGGCGAGGACAACATCGTCAGCGTCAACACGCTGAGCTACACCTACCTGGACATCGGCTCGCAAAAGCTGCTCACCGATTACGGCGTGTTGGTCGTGTACCGAGGATGACGGCCTAGGCCGCCCTCGGGGAAATTTCTTGTTTGCGCCATACAGGCGGCTCCAGACTTGTTTCCAGAGAACTGCGGGTGTCGCGGCTCGGGCGAGCGCCTTGACTTGCGCAGGCGTGGTCGCTACGGTGGCGACATGATTCGCCGGTCAATCCGCCTGTTTTTGGTTGCCGCTTGTGTGATGTTGTTCCCGCAACGCGCGCCGGCGCCGTTGATTTATCAGCCCGGGGAAGGCTGGACCTATGAGCCGGTCGGCAGCGAGGGCAAATGGCGGCGGGCGCGGGCGAAAGACCAGTTGGACGTGGCCCAAGCCGCCTTTGACAAACAGGATTACAGCCTGGCTCTGAAAGCGGCCCGGCACGTCGTGAAGCAGTGGCCGCTATCTGATTATGCGCCCCAGGCTCAGTATCTCGTGGGGCGATGTTACGAGGCCAAAAAACAGGACGAAAAGGCCTTCCGGGAATATCAGAAGCTGATCGAGAAGTATCCGAAGAACCAGAATTCCGAGGAAATTTTCCGACGGCAGTACGCGATCGCGAAGCGGTTCCTCGGCGGCCAATGGTTCAAGCTGTGGGGTTACATCCCGTTCTTCCCTTCGATGGAGAAGACGGCGGGAATGTTCCAAAAAATCGTCCACAACGGCGCTTACAGCGAGGCCGCGCCGCACGCCCAGTTGAGAATCGGCGCGGCGTACGAAAAGAAGAAAGACTACGCCGCGGCCGTCAAAGCATACGAACTGGCGGTGGACCGATACAACGACCGGCCCCAAATTGCAGCGGACGCTTTCTACCGGGCGGGCGTGGCGTATTACAAGCAGGCGCTGAAAGCGGAATACGATCAGAGCACGGCGGGAAACGCCATTGCCACGTTCACGGACTTCACCACGCTCTATCCAAACGACCGGCGCGTCCCGGGAGTCCAGAAGATCGTGGCGGGGCTTAAGACCGAACAGGCGCGTGGCAGTTATCAAATCGCCAAGTATTACGAGAAGCACAAACGCTGGAACGGCGCGCTGATTTATTACGCCGAAGTCGTGCAGCAAGACCCCGCCTCCCAGTACGCCACCGAGGCGCGGCAACGAATTTACGACCTGAAGAAGCGCACCCAGCCCGCCGGCAAGTAAAATGCGCCCGCGCTTGTCCTTACTCCTCGCCTGGGTCGCGGCGCTCGGTTTTTGCGGCTGCGCCGGTTACCGGCTGGGACCGAGCAGCGGAGAAGCCGCAAGGACAAGGTCCATTCAGGTCAATCCCTTCATCAACCAAACGCTGGCGCCGCGTTTGGGCGACGCCGTAACCGTTGCGTTGCGCAAGGGTCTGCAACGAGACGGCACTTACCAGCTCGCAACGCGTGGGGACGGCGACGTCGTCGTTACCGGTGAAATCACCCGCTACGACCGGTCCGAGTTAAGCTACCAGCCGAACGACATTGTTACGGTTCTCGATTACCGCGTCACGATGACGGCACACGTAACCGCGCACGAACGCAGCAGCGGGAAAACAATTCTGGACAAAGACGTGTCCGGCTACACGCTGGTGCGGGTGGGCTCAGACCTGACCAGCGCGGAGCGACAGGCACTATCCCTCCTCGCCGAGGACCTCGCCAAGAAGATCACGGCGTCGCTGGCGGACGGAGCTTGGTAACGCCATCTTGGCCCCCCGGCTGTCCCAGGTCGAGGTTGGCACCAAGGCGACTGCCTTTTCGTCGCAGGGACGGGCTGAATTCCGCTCAATGCATCACCAAATGAACGCGACAGAAATGGCTTGATTGCGCGGCCCAGTTTGCTAGAAATGGCCGTGTTGTTGTTAACCAAAAAAACAAATTCATTATGACCAAGACCATATCAAAACTCGCGCTCGCCAGTTTGCTGGCGGCATTCACGCTGGGCGTGGTGGCGCAGCTCCCCGCTCAGGAAAAGAAGGAAGGCACCACGGCCCCTCCGGCCAAGGAGAAGAAGGTCAACTTGACGTTGCACGGCAAGATCGCCGCCGTGGACAAGACGGCCAAAACCATCAAGGTGGGCGAGAGCACGTTACAAGTCACCTCGACCACCAAAATCACAAAGGCCGGGAAACCAGCCACGCTCGATGATGCCACAGTTGGGGAAGACGTAAGCGTCTCCTACAAGAAGACCGAGGACGGCAAGTCGGAACTCTTGTCTCTGCGCATCGGGCCAAGGCCTGAAAAGGCGACCGCGCCCGAAAAGAAGCCGGCGGAAAAGACCCAATAGTCAGGATCACTCAAATTTCGCCAGGCAGGCTTCCGCAAGGGGCCTGCCCTTTTGTTTTGTGCGTCAGCGCCGCCACCAGCTTGGCTTGCGCTTGGGGGCGTCCGCTTGGGACTGGTGCATGAGCAACTGACTGCGAGCCAAAGTCAGGGCCATGATGAGTTCATCGTAGCTTTGGAAGCGGTCCCTGGGTCTCTTCGCCATGGCCCGCACCAAGGCGTCGCTCGTCGGCTGCGTGATTTCCAGCACGACCAGACTGGGAGGAGTAAGGGGCGTCTGCACGTGGGCGGCGACCAGCTCATCAATGGTGGGCGCCTCGAAGGGAACATGCCCTGTTAGGGCGTGATAAAGTGTGCCGCCCAGACTGTACATGTCCGAATGAAACGTTTCCTCTTCCCGCCGGATTTTTTCCGGCGCCACGTAATAGGGCGTGGCCCACGATGCTTCTTCGGGGTCAAGCTCGGTTCCCACCTTCCTTGCCAGTCCGAAATCCACCAGTTTGGGTTCGTTGTCCTCATTGAACAGGATGTTGCCCGGCTTGATGTCGCGGTGGAGGAGATCGTGCTTCAACGCCAGGTCAAGCGCCGAGGCCACCTTGATGCCGACGTCCAGCACATCAAGCTCCGGGACGAGGCGCTGCTTCTCGATGCGGGAATCCAAACTCCCCCGATCCGCCAATTCCATGACCAGATAAGGCTGTCCCTCCCACTCGTCGAAATTGTAAACGTGAATGATGTTGGTGTGGTTGAGCGACGCGCAGGCGCGGGCTTCGCGGTAGAACCTTCGCAGCGCTTTCGTGTCACTTACCGACTCCTTTTTCATCAGCTTCACCGCCACCAGGCGTTCCAGCACGGTATCATAGGCGCGGTACACTTTGCCCATGCCGCCGGAGCCGACCACGGAGCGCAGTTCAAATTGATGCAGCCGCAGCGGCATCATGATGGGCTTGCCACATTTGCTGCAAGGGACAGTGGACAGCGGGGCCAGGTCTCCGGGAATGAAAACTTTCGCCTCACACGACGAGCAACTCACCATCACCAGGGGCTTTTTGGTCGGTCCGTCTGTCACGCTTAAATATTAGCACTCGCAGTTCACGCCACAAGCTCTTATGTGGCTCCGCCCGAATTCCGCCCAACAGTAGCGCCTTATCGGTGCCGCTCAAGTCTGAAATTTCCCGATTGTCACGGTCTCTGAGCCCGCGGGCGTCCCTCTTTCCCCTGCCCCAAACACCAACCGCGAGACGCGCCGGAAATCTCTTTGACAAGCGTGCAACAATGTTGTTAACTGTGCGCAGTTCGAAATGAAAACCACGTTGCGCATCAAGTTGAGCGTCGCGCAGGTCGGCGGACAGATGTCCCGCTGGCAGCACGGCGTCCGGGCCATTGGCAACGTGGGGCGACCATTCTGAACCATAGAATATTTTTTGAAACCCGCGATTGCCAGCCAATCGCGGGTTTTTTGTTAAACCGGAACCGCCGATGCGCGTCGGCACAACAGAAAGGTAAAAATGAACAAGAACAGAACAGAGGTGCAAACGACGTTTGCGCCCGAAACCCGGTTCGAGTTGCATCCGTCACCAGCCGCGTCCTTTCGGGGCACGCTAGAGACCGCGCTCGAACGGTTGAAAAGCAAACTGCTCGTGCGACTGCTCCGCGACACGCCTTACCCGGAGTTTAACGTCCTCATTCGGCGGGCTGCGAACGAGGCGGCGGGGCTGGCGTGGCTTACTCCATATCCGCTGCTGATGTTTCCCGCGCTGTTCGGTGAGAAGGCGCAGGCGGCTGTTAAACAAGGGCTGCTCCAAGAGCACGTCCTGCGGCGCAGTGTGGAACTGTTGGCGGAGGCAGTATGAAGACGACCGGAATTGAGACGGGCAAATCCCGGGCGAGGGGCCGTTTCTGCGGGCAAGGCATCCTGAGCGCCCGCGCAAACGGCTCCTCGCTTCAGTCCGACAGTTCAGGTTGGACAAGGAAAGTAATCCGGTTATTTCAGGCATCACAGTGACGCACTGGAAGGCTTTCATTGGCAGGTCCGAGTCGTGAGACGGACGCCGGCGGTGCCGCCGTGCCAGACACCAGGCTGGATATTTCACACGATGCGTGAAGGGGCCACTGGCTGTGATTGCTCCCCTCACCCCGCCCTCTCCCCTCGCACCGCGAGGGGAGAGGGCGGGGTGAGGGGTGTGCTCGCACAACTCGCAAAACTTGTGAACTATTCGGGCAAGGTCGTTTCAAAAAGCGCGCTCGCGCTCCTTCTGCGCCAAGGGCCGCCGCCATTGCGAGGAGCGGCATGTTTTGCCCGGCGCTTTGTATTTGACGGTGTTTTTAGCCGCACCGTAGCCTTGCGCGAGTGGAAGCCGAAATAGTCCAGCCAAACCCGTGGATGATTTTGCCTTTTGGCGTCCTCCTCGCGGCCATCGCTTTGGGGCCGCTGCTGGCTGCCGAATTCTGGCACCGACATTATCCCAAGGTTGCGTATGGACTCGGCATCGTCACGCTTTGCTATTATCTCTTTAGCCTTCACGCCAACGCGCGCGTGTGGCACGTTACCCACGAATACGTCAGTTTCATCGCCTTGATTGGTTCGTTGTTCGTCGTCTCCGGCGGCATACACATCATCGTCAAGGGTGAAGCAACACCGCGCGTCAACGTCGTATTCCTGTTTCTCGGCGCGGTCGTTGCGAACCTGCTGGGCACGACCGGCGCGTCCATGCTGCTGATCCGCCCGTGGATTCGCATGAACAAATACCGGATCACGGCGCATCACATTGTTTTTTTCATCTTCATCGTTTCCAACACCGGCGGCTGTCTCACACCGATCGGCGATCCGCCCCTTTTCCTCGGTTACTTGAAGGGCATTCCGTTCTGGTGGGTGGCGGAGCATTGTTGGCCGATGTGGGCCGTCGGCGTTGGCGCCTTGCTGGCGATTTTCTACGTGATTGACTCGCTCAATTACCACCGCGCCCCCAGAGACATCCGCGCGGAACTCGCCGAAGCGCCGGACCGATGGCGGTTCGAAGGTCTGTCGAATGTAATCTTTCTGGCCGTCATTCTGGCAGCCGTATTCATCAAGAACCCGCCGTTCTTGCGTGAAGCGCTTATGGTGGCGGCGGCAGCCGGGTCGTATTTCCTGACGGGCAAGCAGATCCACGAAGCCAACCACTTCAATTTCCATCCCATTCAAGAAGTCGCCATTTTGTTCGCCGGCATCTTTGCCACCATGATGCCGGCGCTGGATTGGTTGCAGTTGAACGCCGGGCAAATGGGCGTCACCAGTCCGGGTTTCTTTTTCTGGAGCAGCGGAGTCCTTTCCAGCGTGCTGGACAATGCGCCCACGTATCTGAGTTTTCTCAGCGCGGTTTTCGGCGCGGTGATTGATCCGCACGTCGTCGGGCAGGTGCAACAATTGGTCCAAACGCACGGGGCGGACCTTGCCAATGTCACCGGGCCGCACGCCGAACAGATCGCGCACACGTTGGCCGCGCTCAAGTCTTATTATGCGTCGGAACTTGCCGCCGGGACAGTGAGCGTGGAGCACATTGAAGTTGCGTTTTTGGTTGGGAACAGCCAATTCAACAACTACATTCTCGCCATCAGCGTGGGCGCCGTCTTCTTTGGCGCGAACACCTACATCGGCAACGGCCCGAACTTCATGGTCAAAGCCATTGCCGACCACCAGAAAGTGCACACGCCCAGCTTTTTGGGTTACGTGTTCAAATACACGCTGCCCTTCCTGCTGCCGGTGCTCGTCCTGGTTTGGGCGCTTTTCTTCCGGCACTGAGCGCAGTAGGACAGGCTTCCAGCCTGTTACGGCACGGGCATCTTGCCCGCGAAACAAGCGGTGCTCGGGCGCTTCGTGGGCAGGCGCTGGAGCGCCGGACTCCGTTCCGGCTTGCCCACACGACGGCCGACGCGCCTCAAGCCGAATCGGAGTTTCCCGACGAGTTGGGAGGGGCAGTGTCCAGTGCGCCCGCGAGCGCGAGGCCGCGGAATAATTGCTTTTCACGTGGAGCTTTCCAAACCAGAATGCGCGCGGATGTCCGAAACGGATGCTTAGTGAGTGTTCTCTACAACATTCTGTTTGTGATTTTTTTCTGGCTGTCCGCGCCGTACTATTTCCTGCGCCTGGTGCGGCGCGGCAACTGGCGGCCCGGCTTCGGCCAGCGGTTCGGCCTTTACGATGCCAAGATCAAACAGGCGCTCACCAATCGCCATGTCATCTGGATGCACGCCGTCAGCGTCGGCGAAGTCAACGTTTGTACCCACTTGATCCGCGCGCTCGAACCGCGAATGCCCAATGTCAAAATCGTGGTGTCCACCACTACCACCACTGGTATGGGAGAACTGCGGCGAAAACTCCCCTCGCGCATCAGCAGGATTTACTATCCTCTGGACTGGCCCAAATACGTGGTGCGCGCCTTGAGCGCCATCGGGCCTGAAGCGGTGGTGCTGGTGGAGGCGGAAATCTGGCCGAACTTCATCTGGCGCCTGCGCAAGCGGGGCATCCCGCTGTTTCTGGTCAACGCACGCCTGTCCGAGCGTTCGTATCGCGGTTACAGAAGATGCGGATTCTTCTTCCGGCCAGTGTTTGCTGCTTTTACCGGAGTGGGAGCGCAGAATGAGGCCGATGCCGCGAAACTCCGCGAACTCGGCTGTCGGCCCGAGGCCATTCAGGTGGTGGGCAACCTCAAATTTGATGCGGTGGCGCTCGAAGAACGGTACTACCTCGACGTGCCGGCGTTGTTGCGCCAGGTTGGCGTCAAGCCGGAGGCCCGGATTCTGGTCGCGGGCAGCACTCACGCGGGCGAAGAAGCGATTTTGGCCGAGTTGTATCTGCGGTTGCGTCAGCGTTTCCCTGACTTGTTTCTTGTAATCGTTCCGCGCCACTTCGAACGCGGCAAACAAGTGGGCCGCGAGCTGGCCGCCCGCGGGCTGAAGTTCATTTACCGCAGTGAAATCACGGCCAAAGTCCAGTTCAGCCCGGGTGAAATTGGCTGCCTCCTGGTGAACACGACGGGCGAACTGAAGCGCTTTTACGAGCACGCCACCGTCATTTTCGTCGGCAAAAGTCTCACGGTCGAAGGCGGGCAAAACCCCATCGAGCCTGGCGCGCTGGGCAAGGCCATGATCTTCGGTCCGAACATGCAAAACTTTGCGCCAATCGCCAAAAGCTTTGTCGAGCGGCATGGCGCTGTGCAGGTGAAGGATGCGGTCGAACTGGAGACGGTTTTGGCCGAACTGCTCGCGGACGAGTCGCGCCGAAACGAACTGGGCCGGAACGCGCACAAAGTGGTGCGCGAAAATCAGGGGGCCGTCGAACGCACCGTGGATATGATCGTCCATCACCTTCAGGGGGGCGAGATGTACGTGACCCGGCAGCCTTAGCGGACGCTTGCCTGGCCGACAAATGCGCGCGGCTTGCCGCAGTTGTTGGAAGGAGGTTGTCCCAGGTCTTCGTGAGCGCCGGTGGTTTCGGAGGTCGGAGCGCCGCGCCGCCCTGCCGGGAAACAACCGTGGGCTCGTGGAACTCGCCCCGCTGAACAAACCAGCATTCTCCGGTAAATGGTTAGAACTGGTTTCATAAGTCTCTGGCCGGTGGGGCGAGCGTACTCGCGAGCCGAAAAAGGCCCGGCTTCTGGGCGGTCTGCGGCTCGTCAGTAGCCTCGCCCCACCTTATGAAACCAGTTCTAACCCAAAATCCGGCGACCGTCATCGAGGAAGATGCCTCTGAGGTTCATCTCGAGCGCCTGCGGGTTGCTGGCCTTGGCCAGGGCTTCCTTTTCCGTGACCTTGCCGGATTTGACCAGTTGCAGGAGCGACTGGTTGAAATTCATCATGCCATCTTCCACGCCGGTTTCGATCGCGGCTCCCAGTTTTTCCAGGCGGTTTTCCTCGATCAGCTTCCGCACCGTGGCCGTGTTGATCAGAATCTCCAGGGCGGGCGTCATGCCGCCCGTCGCCGTGTTGACCATGCGCTGAACGATGATGGCCTCGAGCGTGCCGGCGAGTTGCCGGCGCACTTGCTCGCGCTCGTCGGCCTTGAAGAAGTCCAGGATGCGGATTACGGACTGCGGCGCGTTCGTCGTATGCAGCGTGGTCAACACGAGGTGGCCGGTGTCGCACGCGGCCATGGCCGACTCGATGCTGACCACGTCGCGCATTTCTCCAATCATGATCACGTCCGGGTCCTGCCGCAAAACGTGCTTCAGCGCATGGTGGTAGGAGACCGTGTCCAAGGCCACTTCGCGCTGCTCGATCACGGACTGATTGTCCTCGAACACGTATTCAATCGGGTCCTCCATCGTGATGATGTGCTTTTTGAAGTTGGCGTTGATGTGTTCAATCATCGCCGCCAGCGTGGTGGACTTGCCGCAGCCGGTGGCGCCGGCCACCACCGCGATCCCGCGCGGCGCCTCGGCAATTTGCTTCAACATTTCCGGCAGCCCGAGTTCCTCGAAACCTGGCACGCGCGTTTTCACGTAACGCATGGCGAAGCAGAACTCGCCCCGCTGCTGAAACACGTTGGTGCGAAACCTCCCGATGCCGGGAACGAAGTAGGAAAAGTCCACTTCGCGTTCCGCTTCCAGGCGTTTCTGCAAATGCGCCGGGACGACCTGCTCCACCCACGCCGCCATGGCTTCGGCGGTCGGAAAGGGGCAATCGCCCGCCAGGAGTTGGCGGTTGACTCGATAGACGACGGGCGTTCCGATCTTGATGTGAACGTCCGAGGCGGCACGGTCAACGGTCGTCTTCAGGATCTGGCGAAAGAGTTCGATGTGTTCCATGGCGGTAGGTTACCAAGGCAGCCCTGCAAGACCAATCAGGAAAGCCCGCGCACGTTCACCATTCGTTTGCGGTTCGCGCCGGCGCGCCGGGCAAACTGTGGGAAAAAAAGCGCGATTCGATTCAGCCCGGTGAAGAAAAGGCCATCGCGTTCAGGCGGGCCTGTGACAGCCTGGACAGGCCTGTGAACAACAGGGAAACATGGTAGCCACTGTGCCGATTTCCCGTGCAGGCAACCACGACCCCCAGACAATGAATCCGGCGGTTGTCGCGCGGCGACTGCAAAGTCACGGTCATCTCCGTCCAGGGCGCAAACGGCGTCGGGCTGCGGAACTCGATCCCGTTCTTGCGGAACAGCACCGACTCCGGCGCGAGCGAGAGCCGCGTTTGCCGCGCCTCAACCATAACACCCGGCGGCGGCACCGCGCTGCGGGCATCAAGTTTTCGTGCGCTCATAAAACGATATTAGGGTAACATAGAAACGCAAATCGTCAAATAAGACTCACCATTCGATAACCGCCGCCCCCCAGGTCAACCCTGCCCCGAACACTACCAGCAACACCAGGTCGCCCCGTTTGATGCGCCCAGACTCAACGGCCTCGTCCAAGGCGATGGCGACCGAGGCCGCCGAGGTGTTGCCGTAGCGGTCCAGATTGACAAAGACCTGTCCGGGTTTGGCGCCCAGCCGCTCGGCAACGGCATCAATGATCCGGCGGTTGGCCTGATGGGGAATGACGCACTGGACTTGGCTGATGTCTATTTCGCAGCGCGCCAGAGCCTCCTGTGCGGCGGTGTGCATCGCCTGAACCGCGTTTTTGAAGGTTTCCTTGCCGTCCATTTGCAGGAAATGCAGGCCGGCTGCGACCGACTCGGTCGTGGCGGGGCAGCGGCTGCCGCCGCCGGGCAGACTCAGGACATCGGCTTTCCCGCCATCGGCCCCCATCACCGCCGTGAGCAGGCCGTGTGAGTTGGGCCGGTTCTGGAGAATCGCCGCGCCGGCGCCGTCGCCAAACAACACGCACGTGTTCCGATCCCGCCAGTTGACGATCGAGGAAAGCTTCTCGGCGCCGATGACCAGCACGGTGTCGTAAGTCCGCGACATGATGAACTGCTGGCCGATTTCCAGGCCGTAGATAAATCCCGAGCAGGCCGCTTCTAGGTCGAAAGCGGCGGCGCGGTGCGCGCCAATCTTGCGTTGCACCAGGCAGGCCGTCGAGGGAAACGGCATGTCCGGTGTTACCGTGGCCACAATGATCAGGTCAATCTTGTCGGCGGCAATGGAAGCCTTGGTCATGGCCCGCGCCGCGGCCCGTGCCGCCAGGTCCGACGTGAATTCGTCTTTGGCGGCGATGCGCCGCTCGCGGATGCCGGTGCGCGCCAGGATCCAGTCGTTGGACGTATCCACGAGCTTTTCCAAGTCCGCGTTGGTGAGGATTTTCTCGGGGACATACGACCCGACGCTGGCGATGGAACAGGTGCGGCCCTGAAAGTTAAACTTGGCGCGCGGGTTTTTGAAATGTCTGGGGGCAGGATGGCTCATGCGAAAGCGGGCACCGCGACCGCATTTTTCTGGGCGGCAAACCGCTCGTTGGCCCGTCCGATTTCGCGGCAAATGACGTCGTTAAGATGGCTTTTGAAGGTCTCGGTCGTGACCCGGATGGCGTTCATCACGGCCCGCTCCTGGGCCGAGCCGTGCATGATCATCACGTTGCCGTTCAGCCCCAACAGCGGCATGCCGCCGTAAGCGTCGGGGTCCAAGCGGCGCCTGATCGTGCGCAGCGCGCCGCGGACCAGCAACGCCCCGATCATCCGCTTGGGATTCATGGTCAGTTCGTTTTTGAGCCAGCCGAAAATCCCCGCCGCAAGGCTTTCACACGTTTTCAGCACCACGTTGCCCACGAAACCGTCGCACACCACCACGTCCACGCGGTTGGCGAAAAGGTCGTGGCCCTCCACGTTGCCAATGAAGTTGATGTCCGTTTGCTTGCAGAGTTTGAAGGCTTCCTGCGTGAGTTCGTTCCCCTTCACGTCCTCGGTCCCGACGTTGAGCAACCCGACCCGCGGCCGTTTGTAGCCGAGAATCTCACGGGAATAGACCGCGCCCATGATCGCGTACTGCGCGAGGTGAATGGGCCGACATTCCACATTCGCGCCGGCGTCCAACAGGACGAAGTAGTTTTGCGGCGCGGGGACCACCGTCGCGATCCCTGGCCGATCCACGCCGGACAACGGGCGCAGCTTGATGGTGGCGGCGGCGACCACGCCCCCGGTGTTGCCCGGGGAGATCACGGCTTCGGCCTGGCCGTCCTTGACCAACTCCACCGCGCGGGCGATGGAGCAATCCCGTTTCTTGCGCAGCCCGTCAATGGGTTTGTCCTCCATCGTCAAGACTTCGGCGGCATGGACGACCCGCACACGGTCATCGCGCAGCCGCGCCGCCGCGACTGCCGGGCGGATTTGGTCCTGATGCCCCACGAGGTAAAGCGTGGTAATCTTTTTGTCCACGCGCAGCGCCCGCTTGACACCTTCGATGACGACCCCGCATCCGTGGTCGCCACCCATGACATCCACTACGATTCGCATAAACCAGGAGAAGACGGTCCTGACTCCGCCCTCTTTAGAATTAATCAAGCTCCGGCCGTAACCGTGAGGACTTGCCGGCCTTTGTAGTACCCGCACGCCGGGCACACCCGATGGGGCACATAAGGCGCAGCGCACTGCGGGCACTTGCTGAGTTGTGGAAGCTTCAGCACGCTGTTGTATGCGCGCCGCATCCGTTGGCGGCTTCTTGACGGTTTTCGTTTGGGTACGCCCATAAATTCTAAAATTTCAATTTATTCAGTTCAGCCCAGGCAGCCGGTTCCTCTTCGGCATGCCCGACGCCGCGCGCTTTTTGCGCGCCTTTACGCGAATCCTTTAGTACTCCGGGGCAATCGTGCCCGCACACCGGATGTTGCGGAAACTCGAGCAGAATATCCTCGCGCAAACAAGGCGTCAAGTCCACGCAGTCATTGACCACCGTCACTGCTTCCTCACCCTGTAACGACAGGTTGCAGATCGCGCCGCGCAGCTTCACTTCATGTCGGAAAGGACTCAAACAGCGGACGCACTGGCAGTCCAAAGCGATCTGGAGTCTCCCCTGAACCAGGATGTTCTCGTTCGTCTTTTGAACCTCCAGGTCATACTGCAACGGTTCTTTGACCCGGACCATCTCATCCAGGCTGTCAATGTCCAGCTCTGAAGCCGCGATTTCGCCTTTCAGGATTACCTCGCGGGTGGCGAGATGGCGGATGTTGACCAGTAGCGGCATAAATCATAGGCGGGCGCGGCGGTCTGCAAACTTCTTCGCCAGCGCCTTGCGCACGTGTGGCGGGACAAAACAACTCACGTCTCCGCCCAGGCGCGCAATCTCTTTCACCATGCTGGAGCTGAGGAAGGTGTAAGTATCCTTGGGCGTCATAAAGATGGTTTCGAATCGCTCGTTCAACTTACGGTTCATCAACGCCAGTTGAAATTCAAACTCAAAGTCAGACACGGCCCGCAAGCCGCGCAAAACGGCGTGGGCCGCGCGCCGTTCCACGTAATCCACCAGCAAACCGTCAAACGCGTCCGCCTCCACGTGCCGCAGGGAACGAATCGAGCGTTTCACCAATGCCAGCCTTTCGGCCAGCGTGAACAGCGGGTGCTTGCCCTCGTTTTCCGCCACCGCGACAATGACGCGATCAAACAGCTTGGTGGCCCGCTGCATGACGTCCAAGTGGCCGTTGGTCAGGGGATCGAAACTGCCGGGGTAAATCACCGTGCGCATGGAATGCAGTGTAGCAATCCCATGGCCGATGCCTAGAAAGAAAATCCGACCCGAAGAAGTACGGGATGACGCGTCGCGGTTTCTCTCACGCACCCAGTCGCCCGCCAGTGCTGGGTGTCCACGCTTTAGCGTGTTCTGTTGGACGCGTACGCTTCAGCCGGTCGCACCCAGCAAACCGTCCGCGCCGCTGCGGGACGGGACACCAAACCGTTCGGTGTCCACGCTTCAGCGTGGCCACGGGCAACCGGCTAAAGCCGGGACACCAAACCCGATTCCCCAAACACGCTCTCAGACTCAAACCGGAGCCGTGTTGGAGTTGGGCACGGCCCACGGCATTTCATAGACATTAACCGCTTCGCGGATGCCCTTGACCGTGGCGGGTGGCAAAGCCGCGCATTGCGCGGCCAGTGCCGGGTCGTCCCGCAGAATTTCCTGGTAAGTGCTTTCGCCGATCAAAATGCGGCCCCGGCCCGAAAGGCCTTCCAGCCGGCTCGCCAGGTTCACTTCGCGCCCGAAAACGGTGTAGTTCAGAATATGCGCGTCCGATCCCATCAGTCCAACGGTGGCCACGCCGGTGTTGATACCCGTCCCGAGCACCAAGATCGGAAGCAACGGTTCCGGATCGGCACCCACCGCAACGCGCTGGGCGTTTTCCGGTTCGCGGCGTTTGTTCTCGGCCAAGCGTTCTCGGTTCAGCGCGTCAATGGCCCGCTGCGCCTCAATCGCGGCCCGGACGCAGTGCAGCGCGTGGCGTTGGTCCGGCGTGGGCGCTCCCCAGAAGGCCATCACGCAATCGCCGATGTATTTGTCGAGCGTGCCCTCGTGTTTCTTCACGGTGTCGGCCACAACGGCCAGATACAGGTTGACCGTCTTCAGAGTTTCACGGGCTTGTTCCTCGAAGCGCGCTTCCGCCGGTCCGCCGCTCAGGCCATGTCCGCGCACAAACTCGGCTGCCTGCTCGCGGCTGCGGTCCGTCAATTCGGTGAACCCGCGCACGTCGGAGAACATCACCGTGACTTCGCGCGGCGCGCCGCCCAGCGAAAGCCGTTCCGACCCCAGGAGTTCCTGAACCACATTGGGCGAAACGAGTTTGGCAAAGATGGACTTCACCCGCCGCCGTTCCCGTTCCTCAAAGACGACCCGGTAGGTGACCAAACTCACGTGTTCCACCAGCACAGCCCCGAAAAGCGGCATGACCAGCGGCAGCCAATACCGATATTGCACGTAAAGCCAGACGCCCAAGCCGAGGTATGCGCCGATCAATGCCAAAACTCCGCACGCGGCAGAAAGGGCACGGAATTGCCAAGTGACGATGGCTGTCAGCGTTCCCAGAAAGATGATGAGCAACAGTTCCGTCGGCAATTTGCTGCGGTGGACGAAGCGGCCGGTGAGGACGGAATTGGCCACGTTCCAATGCTTGCTGACGAGCAGGGCATCCTTTTCGAGCGGTGTCGCGCCGCGGTCGGTCAGGTCGTTGCCCGTGGCGCTTGAGCCTACCACGACCAGTTTGCCCCGCCAACGGTTGGTGAGTCCCGCAATTTCTCCGGCGGAACGCGCTTGATCCTGTTTCAAGAGTTCCTCGACCGGCTCTTTTGTCAGGCGACCGTCGGCCGAAGCAAGATTCCAATCAATGTAGAAATAATCCTGGCCGTCAATGGGGATGATGCGCTCGACGCCATCGGCCCCCCGCAAAGTGATTTGACCCTGAGCGTGGTCAATCTGCGCGGTGGCCAGATCGAGTTGCAACTCCTGCGCGGCCAGCACAATGCCCATGTGCCAAACCCGCTCGTCAATGAACGCCTTGGCCTTGGGCGCCATCCCGGCCGGGAGCTTGTCGCCGACGAAATCGGCCAATTCGAAGTTACCTTCACCATCAATCGGCACCGTGATCGGCTCAACGCCAGCGCGCGGCAAAATGATCCGGCCCGGCTCGGCACGGGCGCGGCTCAAATCCACGCCGAAAGCAGGATCGGCCTCGGCCATCTTGAACAGCGGATGCCAGCGGCGGTATTCTTTGAAGGCTTTGGCGCGACGCAGTTTGCCGTCTGAGTCCTTGTCGGCGGAGATGTCGCCCAAACAAAGCGCGTTGGTGGCAAACAACTCGGGAGGCAAGAGTTCCTTTTCGGCGGCGAGAACGACGTTGCTGGCCCGCATCATCTGCCAGGCAAAGAAATCGTCTGATTCGACCAGAACCGCGTCCTCGACTTTCGCCGGACTCTGGCCGGGATGCAGCCGCGCAAGCCAACCCGCGAGATCAGGATTCCGGGCGGCGTTGACCGGAACGGGGGCGTGATCCGGACGCAACTCGGCAAAAAGAACATCGAAGGCGACGGCCTTCGCCCCTTGCGCGGAGAGTTCCCGAACCAACCGGCCGTAAATGTGGCGCGGCCAGTAAAGCCCGTAGTGATAGCCCAGCGAGCCGTTGTTCAGTTCGGCGATGCTCTTGTCGCTGATGAAAACGAAACCCAGGTTGGTCGCAATGGGCGAAGGGAAATGCGCGGCCACGCGGGCGCGCCAGTCAAACGTCTTCCATTCCAGTTGCTCGAACAAGTCAAGGCGCAGTGCCTGTAGCACGCAAACGGCGGCGACCACGGCGATGGCGATGAGGACGGGGATGCGCTTGAAAGATTTCAGCTTCACCGGCCGGAAAAGTACACAAAAAAACCAGAGCTGCACAAGGCCGCTCTGGCTCATGGAAGTGCTGCTAGACGCGCACTAGGGACCGCTCGTGCCCGCGTTCCCATTAAACCCGATCGTCGGCGAGACCCAATAGACGGTGTGATCCACCGTGAAGGAGGTGGGCGGAGTTTGCGGGCCGATGCCGGCTTCCTTGGCCGCCTTGACCATTTCCTTCTGGTCGAAGTTGGGGATGTTGGTGAGCAGGCCGGTCACCGGATCATACATTTGTCCGCCCCGCACGACTTGGGTGACAATCGTGCCATCGGGTTTGGCATAGGAAATAATCACCGTGCCCACGAGCACCTTGACCAACCCGCCGGCCTCGAGGGTGTAAATCGTGCCGCGAACCCCGGCGACGCCGTTGGGAATCTTGACTTCATACCGGGAAGCTCCGGAAAGTTTCTTCACGGTTCCAAAGATTCGGCCATTGCGGAGGTCCAACTGCGTTTCCGTCACCTTGTCCGCGCCCGTCTCGAGCCAAGTCAGCTTATCCACGGCCAGCACTGTGTTCTCGTACAGGCGGACGAGGTTGATGCGGGCCTCGGTATCGGGGCGATAAACCAAGGTCGGAGTGATCGTCTTCTCCGAGACTTGCTCGCGATCGGATAGGAGGAGGTCCGCTTGGGAACTGGACGCCGTCTGAACCACCGCTCCGGGTTTGAGGGTGTCCCCTTCGCTGAGCGGATGCCACTTGTTATCGCCGGTCGTGTACCTGGCCGCCCCTTTGATTCGGATCACTTTGGCCGTCCCCGGACTTACCACCTGAGCCGGCAACACCGCGGCCCAAGTCGCCACCGTCAGCGCGACACCCCACGCAACGACTTTACTTTCAAAACTTCGTGTCAATTTCATATCTGCTCCTGATTCTATATGTTTTCTGCACACACCTTGGAATAGTCTAAACTGTGACCCCGGGTTGTCAACCGAATATTCGACACTTTTCAGCGCCTCATTTCACGCCCTTTTCTTTGGGAAAAACCTCATTGGACGCCGCGTTTTCCACCAGCTTGCGATTCACGATTTCCAAGTAGGAAATGGCAATGGGATTGTCCTTCCACTGCAAGCGCCGCGAACGCTCAAACCAGGGTTTGGCGGCGGCGTAGTTGCCAAGCTGGACGTAATGCCACCCGATGTTGGCCAGCGTGAAGTAACCGTTGGGGTCCAGTGCTTCGGCTTGCTCGAAATACGGCTCCGATTCCGTTTGCCTTCCGATCCAGTCCAGGCACATGCCGTAGCGCAGATAGTTGTAGCCGTCCTGAGGATTGAGCTTCATGGCTCGCGCAAACCATTCCATGGCCTTGTTCGCCAAATCCACATAATCATCGTTCCCCTGCCAGCTCTGGACGCGGTAGGCTTCGCCAAGGGCGTACGACGTTTCGAAATTCATCGGCTCGACGATAAAGGCTCGCTCGAGAGCGGCAATTTGCGCCCGCGAAAAACTCGGCGCCCTGGCCGCGCGCTCCAGCCAAACATACTCGTTGCCGCGGCGACATTCCTGCCAGCCCAAGTAAGCAAATCCCGCCAGCAAAACAGCAGCGGCGACCCCCTTCCCAGGCAGGCGAACCGACGCCCAGTGGCGTTCGGTGGCGAAGCGCAAATGACTTGTGAGCATGGCCATCAGGCTGACCGCGAGAATGGCGTTAGCCGGGATGTGCATGTTGAAATCCACAAAGGAGTGCAAGAGCAAGGCCAGCAACCCGAGCGCGGCGCCCAATACGAACGCGAACCGGTTGCTCGAGCGGGTGGCAAAATCATTCTCCGGCTTGCGGACGTGTTTCCAGGTTTTGAACACGCCCAGGTACAGCAGCACCCACGCCGACGCCACAACCAGCGTCCCCACCAAACCCCAGTCGGCCAGCGCGTTCAAATACTCGTTGTGGGCGCGATCGGGGCGCAACTGAATGTCATCCGGGCGATAAGGCCGGAAGCAATAATCAAAATGACCTGGGCCGACGCCCCACCAGAAATGGTCTTTCCACATTCGCACCGTGGCGTCCCAGACCTCAAACCGCGTGTCGGTTTCCACATTAATCGTGGCGAGAGTTAGTGGAAAACGCTCCTGCAAGTAGTAGCTCCTGGTTATGAAGTAATTGCTGCCAATGACCAGCACCGCCAACAGCACCAACGCGGGCAGCCGGTAATTCCGACGCCAAGCCAGCAAACCGAAGAAAAGCAACAAGGTCAGCCCGCTGGCCACCCAACTGCCGCGCGACACGGTCACGCCAATCCCGGCGACAATCACCAATGAAGCGTAACCTAACAGCACCTTGGTCACTGGCCGTTGTCGTCCGGCCAGCGTGTAAGCCAGGCCCAGCGGCAAGAGCATTTCCAGGAAGCCAGCCAGATGATTGGGTGAAATGTAGGTCCCGCTGCCGCGGTGCGGGTAAGGTTTGATGAAATGCCAGACCCGGTCGGAATCCGTTATGAACTGGTAAATGGCGTAAAACGAAATCGCCATGGCCAGGAAAATGAGCGTGAAAGTAATGATCTGAACCGACTCCTGCCGATGCAGGTTGTTCAGAATGGCAAAGAAAAGCACGGCATAGACCAGAATCCGGATCAACTCCTGCCGCGCGACGTATTCGATGTCCGCCGGCAAATAGCGCGCAATGGCGTACCCCGTAAACGCCAGCACCACCCAACAAATCGGCGGCCAAAGCAGTTGCGGACGGGGATTGAGCCAGAAACGTAAACCCCACAGCAGAACCACGCCGAGTGCGAGTCCCTGAATAATCAGAAACTCCAAGGTGCGCACGGCGCCGGTCGCCAGCGGGCCGAACACGAGAATTCCCAGCACCAGTGCCAGGATCCCACGCTCACACCACTTGTCCAACCTTTCGCGATCCATTCTGGTGACGCGGCCAGCGCGGTGTTAACCGAGATACTCCCGCGGGTCAGTGATCTTGCCCGTCATCGCGCTGGCTTCTCTCACGCCAGTGCATAAACCGCCGGGCGATATTTTGGTTCCGGCGCACGCCTGTGCCCGGCGCGGGCTGATTCCAGCCAGGCTTCCTGGGCCACCAACGCTTCACGGAGCGCTTCTTCCGGCGTGTCGCCGTGCGCCGAGCAGTATTTCAAATCGGGAATGTCGGCGATGTAACACTTGTCTTCCTTACTGTAAAAAACATTGATGTGGTAGCGCATTTTCATAATTCGTCGTGCAGTTTCAGGCCGTTGACTTCCATCGCGTCCAACAATTGCCCGATTTGGTACATTTTCGTCTGACCGCTTTTGTCCGGTTGCAAGTTCAGCCGCAGTCCCGGCACTTCACGATGCACAAAAATATGGTGGCTGCCCTTGATTCTGTCCAATTCAAACCCCAATCCTTTCGCCAATCGGCAGGCATCCTCGAAACGAATGTTGCGCGAACGGGCAAGAACTTTTTCGAGAACGCGCCGGGCCTTCATAGCAACAAATCAATTCGCTAAACACTCGCGCGGGTCAGTGATTTTCCCGGCAATCGCGCTCGCCGCCACGGTCATCGGCGACGCCAGGAACACCTGCGATTCCTTGTCGCCCATGCGCCCGGGGAAATTGCGGTTCGTCGCGCTGATGCACTTGATGCCGGGTTTGTTGATGCGCCCGAACGTGTCCACCGGCCCGCCAAGGCAGGCGGCGCAACCGGCGTTCTCCGTCATCTGCACGCCGGCATCCACGAGAATCTGCCAGATCGTTTTGTCGCCCCAGCGCGTGGTCTGAAGATCATGCACGATCTCCGGCGTCGCCGGCACGCCGAACGTCTCAATCGCCACGCGCTTGCCGCGCAACACGCGCGCAAACTCCACGAAATCGCTCGTTTTGCCGCCCGTGCACGAGCCGATGTAGGCGCGGTCGAGCTTGATGTGGCCAAGCTCCTTCGCCTTCCGGCGCTGGCCCGGGTCGGGATGACACGCAACCGTCGGCTCGAGCCTGTCGAGATTCACAACCAACTCGTAAACGAACTTTTGCTTCTTGTCCGGCTCGACCGGCTCGTAACTCTGCTTCGTACCGTTGAGCTGCGTGCGCGCATCCGCATATTCCGCCGTGCGGGCATCAAAGGGGAAAATACCGTTCTTGCCGCCCGCCTCGATGGCCATGTTGGCGATGGTCATACGGTCGTCCATCGAAAGGTTCGCCACGCCCGGCCCGTCGAATTGCATCGCGCGATACGTCGCGCCGTCGAAACCGATTTCACCGATGCAATGCAGGATGACGTCTTTGGCCATCACGCCAAGCTGCAACCTGCCCTCGAGCCGGAAGTGCATCGTTTCCGGCACCTTCAACAGCAACTTGCCCATGCCCATGACGAAGCCCGCGTCCGTGTTGCCGATGCCGGTGGCGAACTCGTTGAACGCGCCCGCCATGCACGTGTGCGAGTCCGTGCCGAACAAAATCTCGCCCGGTCGCGTGTGGCCCTTCTGCGGCAACGCGGTGTGGCAGACGCCCGCGTAGCGCGAGCCGAATTGCCGCTTGATCTGACCCTTCGACGCGTCGAAAACCCAGTGGCCGTTTGGATCGTCAATCACGTCGTAGAAGTAAGTGATGTTCTGTTCCTTCACGAACTCGCGCAGGATATCCACGTTGCGGTTCGACTTCGAGTCGGCGGTGAAAATGTAGTGATCGGGGATGATGACGATTTTGTTCCTGTCCCAGACCTTGGCGTTCTCGCCAAACTCGCGCTTGAACACGCCAATGGTGCCCGGCCCGCACACGTCGTGCGTCATCAGCACATCGGCCTGCACCCAAACATTGTCGCCCGCGCGCACTTTCGCCTTGCCGGCGGCGCGGGCCAGAATCTTCTCGGTTAACGTCATAGACAAAGAAAATTAACCGAGCATATTGCTCGTCGCAACCGAGGAGTGAAGGACGAAAGACGCCCAGGCGCAACTCGCCACTGCCCCCAAGCAAACTGGCAAAGCTGTTCGGAGTTCCGCCTTTAGGCGGCAAAACGCTGCTCCCGGCGCCAACCGCCTGAAGGCGGAACTCCAAACGGGGGTAATGTCAAGCTGTGCCGCCAAGACGCCCCCGACTGCGGAGCGTCAGCTTGGGTAACAGCGCCAAGTTAAGGCAGGCGGAGTTCTGCGAGAACGGCCGTCTGCGGAATTCTCAGCCAAACCGTACGCGACTCGATTTTCTCACATCGCAAGATGACGAAGCCGTCCGGCGTCTTTACGTTGAATTCATCGCCAACGAAGACCGACGCGTCCTGATGGCCGTTGTTGATCACCGCCGAAGATCGGGAACCCGACATCACGATGCCGCGAATTGAAAGTTGATTCACCGCCTTGAGTCCGGCTTGGACGATGGCCGGGCCTTGCGCCGATTCCACGCCCGCTTCCGTCGGCGCGTTGGTGCCCGCCTCCACCGGCGGCTGATGAATGACCGTCAGGCCGAGTTTTGACGCAGTACTGATCCCGCCGGACTTTTTTAAGGAGAATAGGCGTCCCGCAAACGACCGGACTTGATTCCAAACGCCCGCAACGGTCGGTGTTGGGCGCGCGGCTTTGGCTGCGGCTCCGCTCTTCCCCGGCAGAGACTCGTTCGACTGCGGTCGAAGGAAGGCCGCGCCCGCCACCACCGCCAGGACGAGAACTAGCATGAGAACGCCCCATTTTTTCATTGCGTTTGCTCTGCACAGCAGGCCGGAAGCCAGTCTCGCTTGCCGCGCCATTGCGCGCCTGCATCTGCGTCTGAATGGCTGGCTGTTACAATTATGGACGGCGTGTTCCAACTGTGGACACGCCAGCCTGCACACAGCCACTTCCCCCACACCTTCCTGCCCTGCCCAGGGCGCATGCGCGGCAAATTTTTGCTTGGCAAATCCCGCCGCTGACCGTAACACGGAGGCGTTCTTTGAAAACGGCGGGCGTGTTGCCCGTCTATAATCGCAGCCCAATGCCAGGGAACCCCGTGAAAATCGGGGACGGTTGCGCCACTGTTACGGATCACGAACTCCCACTGCCACTGTCCCGCAAGCGCAGGATGGGAAGGCGGGAGTGAGGTCAAAGTCCGAAGTCAGGATACCGGTTTGGCTGCGCTCGTCAGGTTGGAGAAATTCACTGTAGCCGCAGCCTTCAGGCTGCGAGGACAGAGGTTTCTTCGGCCAGCTTCTCCGTCAAAGAGAAGGATGAGGCCAGCCCATCGAACCGTTTTCGATAGGACTCGTTGAATGCCTTCATTCTCCGTTTGGCGGAGGGTGAAGGTTTTTTTGTTTGGTGTCCCGCCTTTAGGCGGTCCGGCCGTTACCAAACCGGCTAAAGCCGGGACACCAAACCTCTTCACCCTCCCCGCTGGTCTCTCAAGCATTAACCCGTCCCGCAAGCGCGGGACACAATTGAAAGATCAGCCCATGTTAAAAACTCGTTCGTCCATGCTGGCGCTTGCCGGCTCGTTCATTCTGTTCGCCAACTCATCCAAGGCCGAAACTTTTCAGGAAAACTTTTCCAGTGATCCGGCTGCAAATGGCTGGCGTATTTTCGGCGACACAAATTTGTTCCACTGGAATTCAACAAATCAAAATCTCGAAGTTACTTGGGATTCTTCGCAAACGAATAGTTATTTCTATCGCCCGCTCGGAACGATTCTCGCCCAAGATGACGATTTCAGCCTCGCATTCGATTTGCAACTCAGTGACGCTGAGGTCGGCGGGTACGGCTTCGAAATCGCCATCGGCTTCCTCAACTTAGCGGACGCCACGAGCACGAATTTCATCCGCGGCACGGGCACCGATTCGCCGAATCTGGTCGAATTCGATTATTTCCCGGACGCCGGTTTTGGAACGTCAATTACTGCAACAATGACTGATACGAACAGCACGTTTCAATTCATTTGGGATTCTCTGCCGCTGGTCAGCGGCAATGTTTATCACATCACGCTCACCCACCTTGCCGGGGCGCCGATGATTGGTGCCGAAGTCTCAACCAACGGGCAGTTGTGCATATCCATGCCCTACGCTTATCTCAGCACCAACTTCACAGATTTCCGGGCGGATACGATTTCCATCAGCAGCTACAATGACGTGGATTCAGGTGGTTCGATCCTCGCGCACGGCGTAGTGGACAATTTCGTCATCACAACTCCGCCGCCGCCGGTCGGGAACCTGACAGGCGGATTCACCAACCAGGCCTGGCAGGTGCAATTCCTCAGCCGGAGCAACTGGCTGTACTCACTCGAACGAACCGCGGATTTTCAAACGTGGATGAACGTGTCACCTGCCATCAGCGGGAACGGAACCAACCTCGTCCTGCAAGACACGAATCCGCCGGCTGACAGGGCGTTTTATCGAATACGCGCAGAAAGGCCGTGAACAAAACAGTCGAAGGTCGAGGGTCGAAGGTCGAGGGTAAATGGAACAGCTTGCCGCTGTTTTCCAGCCCTCGACTCCCGTCTCTTGACTCTCGACCCAAATCGCCGGCCTTCACCCTCATCGAACTACTCGTCGTCGCCGCGATCATCGCAATTCTCGCGGCCCTGCTCTTGCCTGCGCTGGTGCAGAGCAAGGCATCGGCAAGACGCGTCCAATGCGTCGGCAATTTGCGCCAGCTTGGCCTCGCGGCCCAGATGTATTGGGACGATAATGCCGGTGACTGCTTTCGTTACATCTTCGGTTCAACGAACGTCGGGCAGATTTATTGGTTTGGCTGGATTGGGCCGGGCCCGGAAGGCCAACGCCCCTTTGACGCGACGCCAAGCGCGCTCTATCCGTACCTGCAAGGCCGTGGCGTGGAAATTTGTCCATCGCTTAATTACGCAATGGCGCAATTCAAACTGAAAGCGACCGGCGCCGCGTATGGCTACGGCTACAACATTTATCTTTCCACTGCGACCAACCAGCCGCCGGTCAAAATCGGCCGCGTCGTGCGCGTCGCGGACACGGCGCTTTTCGCCGATGCAGCGCAAGTAAATGACTTCCAAGCGCCCGCCTCGCCGTCAAATCCAATGCTCGAAGAATGGTATTATCTCGATAATCCGACGAACTATCCAAGCAGGAGTTATTATCCTCACGGTCATTTCCGGCATTCGCAAAAAGCCAATGTAGTCTTCTGCGACGGACACGTGGGGTTGGAGAAACCTGTCCCCGGCTCGCTTGACCAGCGCCTGCCGACAGCGTGGGTGGGTCGGCTGCGCGCTGAGATTCTGGTGGCGCACTGACCTTGACCCCGCCGCCTACACCTGGCTCGACGCCGTGGACCTTACCACCGGCCTGCGCCTCGACCGCCGACCGGAACATCAAGGCAGCCTGCGCCTGCACTGGGACGCCTGCCCGCAACTCGCCGCCGACGCCGCCGCCACGCTCGTTGGCGAGCGGCCCGACTCAAACTACTCCGCGTTCCCGCCCGCGCGCGTCACGTTGCCCGGCTACGCGAAACTCGACCTTGGCCTGACGGGCCGGCTTTCCAGACATTTCAGCCTTTATGGGCGCGTGGAGAACCTGCTCGACCAGCAATACGAGGAAGTCTTCGGCTTTCCGGCCCTGGGCCGGTTCTTCTCCGCCGGTGTGACCGCCCATTTTTAGAGTGAGGACAAAAAAAACGCGGCGTTGTGTGCCGCGCCGGTGAAAAAACCGCGAAAACCTTTACTTAATCCTTGACCGATGTGCCCTCAGAGGAGGTGGCGTCACGATCTCCACAAATAAAACAAGACGGAACATAATGATGCGACTGCTATCACCAAGATAACTCGGAGAACTCGACGAAAGCCTCGCGTAAGAAATCCCTCCAGCCATCGTGGCGCAAAAAGTCCCCAGAGCAGTGCCAAGCAGCCGAACAAACCGAAGGTAATAAAAATCTCCACGGCTAAGATATGGACGGCGTGCTCCAGAATTCCGGATGGGTGCCACTCGGACATCTCCGACAGCATGAAAACCATGAAGGCAGCTACAGCAGAACCGAGGAACACAAGCCGCACTCGCTCCTTGAATCCTTTCAGAAGCACCAACTGGTCTATTTGGTCAGAGTCCATGGATGATGCCTAGCCAGAGGAGAGCGACCGCCGCTGACGGGGACGGTGGGGCGTGGTGGCCGTGCATCAGCACCCGCTCGGCGTTGAGCGGAAAAGCAAGTGAGACCAGCGCCAGTGGAATGGTTCGCCGTGTCTGCATAGCGTTGTGTTCTGTTTTTAGTTCCAATCGTAGCCTGATTTCAAGAACAAAGTTCAGTGTGCTGGACAGAGAAACGCCCGCGCCACTGAAGCGGCGCGGGCTGGTGTCCCAAGCACCGCAGTTTAACCACCGAAAACCACGGAAATGATGTCGCTCTCCAATCCGACTTCCGCATCGCCCATGACGCCGCGCGCCTTGTATTCGCGAATGGTTTTGACGATCCGGGCCAGCCCAGCAGCGATGCCACCGTTGCACATATCTGGCGCAACCGGAGATTGGCAAGCCTGCAGGTTCTGAGTGTTCGGAGTTCCGCGTTTACGCGGTCCGGGGAGGTCAAGGTTTGGAGTTCCGCGTTTACGCGGTTTCCCCGACCGCCTGAAGGCGGAACTCCAAACCGCCTGAAGCCAGCACTCCCAAGCAAAACCGGCTAAAGCCGGAACTCCGAACCCGGGACTCTGAACCAAAGCCGGCTCGAGCCGGAACTCCGAACGAAGAGCGAAGTTTGGAGTCCCGCATTCATGCGGTTCGGCTAACCTCCGGCCATGTCAGCGCCGCGTTATCTCTGGCGTCAACTCACGCCCCAGCAACGCGCTGAATTGCTCGCGTGGCGTCAGGAGCGCGGTCAGCCGTGGCATTCCCCGCCGCATCGCCCAAACTTCGGCCACTTCCGTTTCCTCATCTCCGCGGCCTGTTACGAACATCATCACCACATCGGTCAAAGCCCCGAGCGGATGGACGAGTTCTCCCGCGAGTTGCTCGCGGTGTTTGCCGGGCACGCGAGCCAGACGTTTGCTTGGTGCGTGTTGCCGAATCATTGTCATGCGCTGGTCGAAGCGCCGGACATCAAACGCCTGCTCCGCGCATTGGGTCAACTTCACGGTCGCACTTCCCACGCGTGGAACGGCGCGGACAACGCGCGCGGGCGGAAGGTGTTCTTCCGCGCCGTCGAGCGGGCGCTGCGTTCCGACCGGCATTACTGGGCCACGCTGAATTACGTTCATCATAATCCGGTGCGGCACGGATACGTCGAGCGCTGGACGGACTGGCCGTGGAGCAGTGCGCGCGCGTACTTGCAGCAAACGGGCGTCGAGGAGGCAACGCGCGTCTGGAAATATTATCCCATCCGAGACTATGGCGAGGGCTGGGACGAGCCGGGTATGTAGCTTCGGAGATTTGGAGTTCCGCGTTTTCGCGGTCCGGGCTGAGGTCGAGGTTTGGAGTTCCGCGTTTACGCGGTTTCCCCGACCGCCTGAAGGCGGAACTCCAAACTCAAACCGCGTAAACGCGGAACTCCATATTCAAACCGCGTGAACGCGGAACTCCAAACCCGAACCGGCTGAAGCCGGAACTCCAAACCGTGGCAGGCCCGGCCTTGAATGGACTGGAGAGACACGCTCCGTCGTGTCAGCGGAAGGCGCTGACGGAGCAGCGCCCTGCAGGCAAGCGGTTTTTTCCTGCGGATAGACGATGAGGCGGTCGTGGACGACGACGATGAGGTCGGTTTGCCGGCGCAGGTCATTTTGCCGGCGAGCGTCGCAGCAACCGCAGCGCGTTGCCGATGACCAGCAAGTCCGACATTCCCATCGCCGCGGCGCACAGGATCGGACTCATGAAACCCAGCGCCGCCAGCGGCACGCTCACCGCATTGTAAAAAAACGCCCAGAACAGGTTTTGCTTGATGGTGCGGAGCGTGGCCCGTGCCAAACCCAGCGCCTCCGGCACGGCTTCAATCTCCGATTTCAGCAGGATGATGTCCGCCGCTTCGCGCGCGATGTCGCTGGCGCGGCTGACGGCCAGGCCGAGGTCGGCCTGTTCCAGCGCGGGCGCGTCGTTGATGCCGTCGCCCACGAACGCTACGCGCTCGCCTTGCCCTTGAAGTTTCCTGACCAGGTCGGCCTTGCGCTCGGGTCGCACCTCGGCAAAAACATTTTCCTCCGGGATGCCGGCCTGTTTGGCGATGTGCGTGGCCGTCGCCGCGCTGTCGCCAGTGACAAGATAAACCTTCAGCCCGCTCTCTTTAAGCTGGCGCACGACCTCGCCCGCGCCGGGTTTCAACGCATCTTGAATGGCAATGGCCGCAGCCAGCTTTTTCTCCAGCGCAAAACCCAGCACGGTCGCGCCACGCGCCGACCACTCGTCCACAAATGCGTTCGCGTCGCGCACTTTCACGCCCATTTGCTCCAGCCAGCGCAAAGAGCCAAGCCGGACTGGACATTCCTCCGTTTCCAAATCTGTAATCTGAAATCCGAAATCTGAAATTCGCGCGGTCGCTTGCACGCCTGCGCCGCGAATTTCCCGGAAATCGGCGAACGAGACATCGGCTGTGCCCAGTTTCGCTACCGCTTGGCTGAGCGGATGAGTGGAGTGACTGGCGAGCGCCGCTGCGAGCGCGTAGCTGCCGACGTGAGGAGGCGGAGTTTCAGCGGAATCTGTCCGCCTCGTTACCTCGGCGGCTACAGCACGCGCAGCTTCCCAGACCTTCGCCACCGTCGGCTTGCCCGCCGTCAGCGTCCCGGTTTTGTCGAACAGCACAGCCGTGACGGTGCCCGCCTTTTCCAGCGCCACGCCGTCCCGAATCAGGATTCCCCGGCGCGCCGCCGCGTTCGACCCGGCCATGATGGCGGCGGGCGTGGCCAGTCCCATCGCGCATGGGCAGGCAACGATCAGCACTGCCGCCGCGCCGATGAATGCCGCCGCCAGCGCCGTCGCCGGCGGGTGCGCATGCCACAGGTAAGTCGAGAGCCAATCGTGGACTGCCCGCGCTTGTTCCGGTGCCAGCCCCCACCACAACGCCGTCGCCGCGGCCACCAGCACCACGACCGGCACGAACACACTGCTGACGCGGTCGCCAAGGCGTTGGATGTTCGCCCGGCTGGTTTGGGCGCGTTGCACGGCGGCGATGATGTTCGCCAAGGCGGTCGCCTCGCCCGTTGCCGTCACGCGCATGACGAGCCAGCCATTGAGATTCACTGTGCCGGCGTAGAGTTCGCTCCCAACGGCTTTGTCCACCGGCAGCGATTCGCCCGTCAACATCGCCTCGTCCACTGCCGATTCGCCTTCCGTTACGGCGCCGTCCGTGGGCACGCGGTCGCCCGGGCGAAGAACTACCAAGTCGTCAACTTTCAACTCGGCCACCGGCACTTCAGTCTCCGGCGGGTGGGGCGAGACTACTGGCGAGCTGTCAAACGAGACAAGACTCGTACTGACCAGCGGCTCGCGAGGACGCTCGCCCCACCTGATGAAATTAGTTTCCAGTTTCCGGGCTGTCTGCGGCGCGAGGTGAAGGAGCGCTTTCAACGCTCTGGAAGCTCGGGCGCTGACGCGCGCTTCCAGCCAATGTCCGAAACTGATGAGCGTGATGATGGCCGCCGCCTCCATGAAATAGACGTGCCCGCCCGCCCCGGACAAAAGCACCCACGCGCTGTAGCCGAACGCCGTCGTCGAGCCGAGCGCGACCAGCGTGTCCATGTTGGAACTGCCGACCTTCAGTTGATTCCAAGCGCCGCGATAAAACCGCGCTCCGGCAAAAATCTGCACCACGCCCGCCAGCGCAAACGCCAGCCACCGAAACCACGGCACCATGCCCAAATTGAAAATCCATTCGCCGACAACCAACGCCAGCGTCGCCAGCGCGCCGATCCAAAGATTCAATTGCCAGCCTGTCTGGCGATGCTCGGCGTGGTCGCGTCCGGCGGCCTCAACCGGCTTTGCACTGTAACCCGCTGCCTTTACCGCCCGGAGCACGGCGTCCACATCGGCGTTTGCGCCGGGAGTCCAGTGAACGGAGGCGCGGCCGGCCTCCAGCATGACTGCGGCGTGGCGCACGCCGGGCACGCCCTGGATCGCGCCGGTGACGTGCCGCGCGCAGTTGTTGCAGGTCATGCCGGTGACCAGCAGTTCGGTCGTGGCCGACGCCGCTGGCTGGCGTTCGCTCGATTCGGTTGTTGGGGCAAAGCTCATGCTGCCGGATTAAGACGACTTTAATGCAAAGCGGCGGCGCCGTCGAACGCGAAAGCCCGAGGGTTGCAGCCGCAAGCTTCAGTTTGCGCTTTGCAGGTTAGCAACACAGCTTGCGCCACTTGAAGGCCAGGAGTTCGCGCGACACCCCGCCGTTGCGGGGTCGCGGCTACAGCCCGTGGCAGTTTCCAGGCGCGTGTGAAACATGCGGGTTGGCTGCCCACGACGCGCCAAAATCAGACCGAGCGCCTTGGCGAATTACCAGTTGGCGTTCGCCCAGCCCCGGTGCTATAAGTGGGCCATGAAAAAGCTCATTAAGTGGGTCATCCGAATTCTCTTCGTTTTGGTCCTGATAATCGTCGGCTTGCTTCTCGTCCGGGACTCCATCGCCAAATCCGTGGCGGAAAAGCAAATCTTGGCCCAGACTGGCATGAAGGCGACCATCGGCAAATTCCACATCGGCCTAGCGGACCCCGTCGTCACGATTGAAAACCTGCGCATGTTCAACCCGCCGGGATTTGACAACTCGCGGTTCGTGGACATTCCCGAGATTCACGTGGAATACGACCGGGGCGCGTTGTTCTCCCGCAGGCTGCATTTCACGCTCGTGCGGTTCAATCTGGCCGATGTCAGCGTAGTCGAAAACGCGGAGGGCAAAACCAACCTCGAATTCCTCCAGGAAAAGCAAAAGCAGAAGGGGGCTTCAACCTCCACGGCCAAGTCCGAACCGGCGCTGAAATTCGTCGGGATTGACACGCTGAATCTGACGCTGGGGCGCGTGCGCTTCAGCAGCGTGAAGCATCCCGAACGGGCCAAGGAGATCAAATTGGACGTGAAGAACGCCGAACTGAAAAACGTCAAGTCCGCCAAGGATTTCTCCGGCCTGATCGCCGGCATCATGATGAAGAACGGCGTGAATTTTCTCGGCGAAGGCGTCAGCGCGGCTACAGACGCAGCCGCGGGCGTGATCAAGGACGCGGGCGCCGCCGCCGCGCAGGACACGGGCAGGAAACTGCTCGACACCATTGCCTCGCCCTTCAAGAAGAAGCAATAGCGTTGGTTTCATAAGGTGGGGCGAGACTCCCGGCAAGCCGCTGCTCAAGCGGAATCTCAAGGTTTTTCCGGCTCGCGCGCACGCTCGCCCCACCAGCCAGAGACTTATGAAAGCAGTTCCAGACCGTCTGACCGCCCCCGCACCCGGAAGACGGTTCAGGGAAACTCGAACATCACGGGGCAGACTGCGCCCTCCTGCTTCAGTGTCTTTTTTCTGGAAGCAACTCGCCGTGAAGGGGCGCAACTTGACACTACCTCCGTTTGGAGTTCCGCCTTCAGGCGGTTGGCGCAGACAGCAGCGTTTTGCCGCCTAAAGGCGGAACTCCGAACGGCTTTGCCAGTTTGCTTGGGGGCAGTGGCG
>Ga0315289_10001561_pt1 | contig 35715 bp, 56 predicted proteins | sample YL17G11_40_MG_FD_203452 | JGI IMG/M metagenome (GOLD analysis project Ga0315289, IMG submission 203452) | Sediment microbial communities from Yellowstone Lake, YNP, Wyoming, USA - YL17G11_40 | ecosystem: Environmental > Aquatic > Freshwater > Lake > Sediment | place: USA: Wyoming | collected...
AGCCAGCGATGACTTGTGACTGAAATGCAATCGGAAGAAATCGTCTCCGGCGGTTGTGATGAACTCCCTTTTGAAAGAGCCTCGAACATCCTCATAAGCAAGATAACCTTGAATCCATTTTAAGATTTCTGGATACCCACAGAAGTATGTGTGCAGATAAGAATAGCGACCATGAGACTGATGATTGATATAGACACAGCCATCACCATCGAAAAAACCCCGAATGAAAGACAGACGGAGGCTTGGCGAGATTCGTGGAATTGCATGTTTCTTCCTACCATTAAGGGCGAGTCCGTGTCTGAAGAGACTCTCGGCCATCTTGCCGACGCGAGTGATTCGCACTTCATAACAGGTAGACCTACGATTTTCGATATGAGTTTGAAGTGCATAGCCTGGAGCGATGACCTGGCGGAAGAGTTCGATGAGTCCCTTGTCGATGCTCTTGAGACCCAGTATGTAGTGGCCTTTAGAGCCGTAAAAGAAGCCGTCAGCAAAAATCAGACCGAGAATGTATGCCTTGTCCACAGTGAGTTCATCGAACGCTGATTCGTCAAAGACTACTCTTGTCCCTGTGGGCGTGTTTTCCACCTATTGATAACACTCTCACCCGAGTGCTTAAGCATTGCGGTCAGGGGCCCGAAAGCTGGAGGAAATCCTGCCGCCCTATCGCTTATAAGGTCGGCCTGCAACTACCACATGAGAGTCCGGAAGGATTCTACAAAGGAGGTGGAACTATCAGAGTTTCCATCATCAACCCAAAGGCCAAGAAACGCAAGGCCAAAAAGAGGAAGGCGCACCGCTCCCCGAAGCAGAAAGCTGCCTCGAAGCGGAACATAAAGAAGGCCCGTGCGGCTCGACGCGGCTCCCACGCCAAGAAGGGCAAGAAGGCTAGAAAGGGCAAGAGAAAAACAAAGAAAGCTCGAAAGGCCAAGAAGAGGAAGTCCAAGAAGAAGGCCAGGAAGTCCAGGAAGGGACAGACGCGAAAGCAGAGAGCCGCGTCGCTCAGAAACCTCAAGAAGGCCCGCGCTGCTCGAAAGGGCGGGAAGGGCAAGAGGAAGGGCCGAAAGTCCAAGGCCAGGCGCGGCAAGAAAGTCCGCCCGACCATGTACAAGGGCCGAACCCGAAAGGGAAAGAAGGTTCTGAGGCACTCCCCGAGGTCGAGATACGCGAGGCGTGGTTACAGATTCAACCCCGCTGACGCAGTGAAGGGCGTCATGCCAGTCGGTGTACGGAAGTACATGCCTGACATGAGAGGCGCGAGAGTCGATATTCCGCATGTGGTCGGGGGAGTGATGGGCTTCATCACATCCGGCTACGGAGGCGGGATGATGAGAGTCGTGGTCCAGAACTACTCGACAAACGAGTACATCGGACACGGCGCATCGCTACTCGGCAACATCGTGGGCACGGAAATCCCCACAATTGTCGTCGACTATGCGATGAAGAGAGTCAAGGGTCTCTCCGCCAACGCAGACAAGGTAGCCAGAGGCATGAGAATCGGCGGCTATGTCGCTATGGGCATCAACGGTGTCATCATCGCGCTCAAGGTTCTCAAGGTCGGCAACCTGCCTTTCAGAATCCCAAGTCAGATGAGTCCCACGAAGGAACTCATCCTGAACGGGCTCGGAGACATCGACCTCGTAGGTGCTGGACTCGGCAACATGGTCCAGGGACTCGGAAACGGCTTCGTTTCCAGCCAGGACTATGCCGGACTCAGTGACGCTGGGCTGCTCGACACGGAAATCTCCGCGCTGAGCGCCTATGTCGGTGAGACACTGGACGACTTCAGCGGACTCCCTGTCAACGACAGGGGCCTCACCCCGTAAACGGGGCAGGAGTGTGTGCAGAAATAGGAACGCTGGACCGACTTAAAGCCGTGCGGAACTGGGTGCGGACCCGGAACCCGCCCGACCGACGAGCGGCCCATAACCTACAGAGAGGGGACAGAAATGCCAATATTTAGCAACCAGGCAGCTATCGCACAGAAGCAGGCGATTAGCAACCAGCTAAAGGCTCAGGCGAAGGACCAGGCTCTCAGACAGAAGTCTTTGGTCGCTGACCAGGCTGAAGCCGAACTGTTCGTGGACGATATCTCGGGAGATGTCTTCAAGGCATACCCGGTCGTTCTGACAGAATCGGACTTCACGCTCACAGCGAACACAGCTTCGGCTGAGACAGACATAGCGAAGATGCAGGTCCCAAACGGTGTCGAGTACCTGTTCAGGGCTCCGACGAGCAATCTGGACAGGAACTCACCATACCTCTACGGGTCGTTGCAGATAACGAACTCGACCGTCGAAATGACTGCTGGCGCGGTCAGGATGAAGGTCAAGGACGCATCGCAGAACGACCTCAAGGGGCAGCCCTTCACAGGTGCAGTCTCGCAGATAAACGACGCGGATTCCGTGGACTGGAACAAGCGTCTGTTCTTCAACTGCCGGAAGCCAATCAGGGCCAAGGCAGGAGACTACATCGTGTTGACGCTGAACGCGGCACTCGTCTGGAACAAGACATCCTCGACAATGGTCATCCAGGCCCTCGAACTGGTCAAGCAGTAGAACAGCACAACTCCGCAGTTGGCGACTCAAACCTATTCCACTTTTCCCATTTTTTCTTAAGTCCACGCGGTCCTCGGACCTGACGCAGTGGAGCCAGCGTGGAGCTGGTTTTGAGAATAGGTCTGGAGGCGAGAGATGCCGCTCAGAGGCCCTGACAACAAGGAGTACGAAGGCGAAGAATGGGATGCTGACGGCGAAGAGCCGAACCAGCAACCAGTAGACCTACCGCCCACACCCGAAGAACAAGAAGCGGCGGAACAGGCAGCGGACACGCTGAGCGAAGACGAAATTATTATCACGGGCGAGAAGGACGCCGAAACAGGGATGCTGCCGGTACTGCTCAAGACGCTCCCGAAACAGAGCCCGACAGTGCCCGCAGTGAGAGGACGACATGTTGGCAGCACGGCTCTCGCGGTCCTGTCGAGAGTTCCGCTCGTCGGCCTCAAGTACCTCAGAAACAGCTCCGAGTTCGTCGTTTATGACGACCAACCGCCGCCGACAGGGGAGTACGCCGTCCAGGCGCTCGGAGTCACCACAATCGAATACGATGGCGTCCAACAGAACCACCTGCTCGTATCGTTCAAGGCCGGACAGCTCACAGGATTTGGCGTTGAGGATACATATGACAGCGAGGAGACGACTTACGCGGCTGCGGCGGACACTCCCATCGACATCGCCACACCGCTCGGAAGTAGGTCGGCGAGAACGATAGTCATCGAGTGCAACAGGAACATCCAAGTCAAAATAAACGACCCTACCAGCGCTACCATGACCATATCGGCGAACCAGTCGCCGTTCGTCATCGACCTCGGACTGAACATCAACACAGTATACCTGACGACATTCAAAGACACGAAGGTCAGGATAAAGGGGTGGTAGCATGACAAACATCTCGGGAGAGTTGGGCGGGATAACACTCGACCCGAGCGGAAACCCATACAATCTCGTCGGAGATGCCGTCGTTTCGAGCGGCCTCACATCAGTCATGGTGGATGGCGTCATCGTCAAAGCGACCGGATACTACAGAATCACAGTCAAAGGGAAAGTGCAGTGGTCTGGCGCAGCCCTCATATCAAACGAAGATGTACCCAAAGCTGGGGACTGGTGGGGGGTCGAGATACAACACTGGGATGACCAGAGCGAAATCGAGGGATGCACAATTCTGCACACGACCTACGCGCTGATAGTGAACGAACAGGGGGCGGTCATCTGACTGTAGGACAAATCACGAAAAATTACATCCAGCAGAACTCCGTAGGCATAGGATTCTTCGGATACAGCGGCTTCTCAGGATGGTCTGGACCTGCGGGGGGATTCCAAGGATGGACGCCTGGAGCCTACCTCTGGATAGATGATATCCTCGTTTTCGACAGCCTCAACGGATTCTATCGTTACACTGCTGGACGGCTCCATTCCTGCTGGGATGTCTTCACGATAAACGACTACAACAATGCTGTGGGCCCTGGAGCGGCCTGGACGGATGGAATATCAGTGTCCGGATTCAAGACGAAAGTGAGAGCTAGAGCGTTGGTCACACCATACTGGCTATGGGGCGTAGGAACGAGCGGAGCGGATTTCTGGGCCATACGAGCGAGAAAAGTGAACGCCTACAGCTACACGAACGGGTACTGGGCTGCTTCGATGTACAGCTACGCGGACAATAATATGCTAATCACGAGAAACGGCAGGTACACATTCTGGGGACCGGCTGGTTCGGCTGCATCAATGGTCTACACTGGCACGCCGGTTGACGGCACTGGCAACTATGCCGACATGCTCCCGAGCATCATCGAAACACCTTGGGTCGATTTGCCCGGCGATGGGTTCTACATCGTCGAGGTCTACGACTGGTTCCTCAACGGCACCTATGGATTCATGCCGGACAAGATATTCCTCGAATTTGCGAAGGTGAAGGACTGATGCCGACCCCGATAGATGTTAATACCAGCGAACAATATATCGTGATGCGAAACTGCATCAACGACAACCTCATCAACGCCGAGAATGCGGGCGATGGACGGACGAGATATCTTCAATTCAACTGGTGGGGTCGAGCAGTTCCGGAGCCTACCAAGATTCTCGGAGATATCGTAGTCGTCCCGGCGATGCCGAGAGCCTGTGATTCTGAGATACCGAACCCTGTCGTCAACCAATTCCCCAGTTCCGTGCGGATTGGTACGATGAAGAATCGAAGAAATATCGTAGGGGGTGGATACAATTCCAATTTCTAGGGACAACGGCGTGAAGTGCGATTGCGTCGGATGCCAGATGACGATAACCCAAGAGGTCTACGGCAGGCGCAGGTGCATCGCTCACATGCCCAAGAGGAGATGAACATGCCGACATTCGACCCGACACTATCATGCCCGATAATCAAGAACTTCGAGTGCTCCCAGGAAGACTGCGGATTCTGGAGCGTGGACAGAGCGGAGTGCATATTCTGGGACATGATGGCTGGCAAGAACGAGTACGACGAGTTCATCTCTTCCGTGGGACCAGCAGAGACTGACAAAACGCTAGACCTCGGCAAAATCTACAAGGACATTACCATCTGGGTCGACGGGGATTGCAGTGTCAAGTTCGGGGCGAATACGAACCCCGCGATAACACTCAGCTCGACATACGGTCGGGTCGGAACGCCAGTATACTTCAGAGGATTCAACGCGAGATACCTCTACTTCACGAGCACACCGCTCGTCAACTTCATTGTGACAGGAAACGGGTGAGAACAAACATGCCATTTCGTTCAGGGACCATAGTAATAGAAGGAGGAGGAAGCGGAAGCGGAGAATCCGGATACTCAGGCTGGTCAGGCTCCTCTGGTTGGTCTGGATGGAGCGGCATCGCTGGGTCGGCTCAGAGCGGACCATCAGGATATTCTGGCATATCTGGATGGTCGGGCTGGAGCGGCACATCAGGACCAAGCGGTGCTGACGGAGCACCAGGAACATCAGGGTTCAGCGGATGGTCAGGATGGAGTGGGTGGTCCGGACAAAGTGGATACAGTGGATTCTCGGGATTCAGTGGCGAAAGTGGATTCTCAGCATGGTCAGGACAGAGCGGGCTCTCAGGATTCTCAGGCATAAGCGGATGGTCAGGCTGGACAGGATACTCAGGCTGGAGCGGACAATCGAGCTACTCCGGGTTCTCAGGACAAAGCGGTCTGAGCGGATGGTCAGGATGGAGCGCATCCTCAGGTTTCTCTGGCTGGTCAGGTTGGAGCGGCACATCAGGTCCGAGCGGTGCCGACGGAACGCCTGGAACATCAGGGTTCAGCGGTTGGAGCGGAATGCCTGGCGGAGCTGCTGCCTCCGGTGATTCAGGATTCTCTGGTTGGTCTGGATGGTCAGGCTGGACGGGAGCTTCAGGCTGGAGTGGATGGTCCGGTTGGTCGGGAGAGTCGGGCATCAGCGGATGGAGCGGCCAAGGATTGTCAGGCTGGAGCGGATGGTCGGGTCCGAGTGGCGCTGATGGAGCGCCTGGTGATTCAGGATTCAGCGGAATATCAGGATGGAGCGGACAGAGCGGATTCTCCAGTGACTCCGGCTGGTCAGGTTGGTCTGGTTGGACCGGAGCTTCAGGCTGGAGCGGATGGTCAGGTCCGAGCGGTGCTGACGGAGCACCAGGAACATCAGGTTTCAGTGGATGGAGCGGCCAAGGATTGTCAGGCTGGAGCGGATGGTCAGGTCCGAGCGGCGGGGACGGAGCACCAGGAACATCAGGCTTCAGTGGCTGGTCTGGTTGGTCAGGATGGTCTGGAGAATCAGGAATATCAGGATGGTCAGGCCAGGGCCAATCAGGCATATCGGGCTGGAGCGGTTGGTCAGGTCCAAGCGGCGCTGATGGAGCGCCTGGTGATTCAGGATTCAGCGGAATATCAGGATGGTCAGGACAAGTAGGAGCCTCAGGATTCAGCGGATGGTCAGGATGGTCGGGACCAAGCGGCGCTGACGGAACACCCGGTGACTCTGGATTCAGTGGATGGAGCGGTTGGTCGGGACCAAGCGGCGCTGACGGAACACCCGGTGACTCTGGATTCAGTGGATGGAGCGGTTGGTCGGGTCCGAGCGGCGCGGACGGAGCACCTGGTGATTCAGGATTCAGCGGAATCTCAGGATGGTCAGGACAAGTAGGAACCTCAGGATTCAGTGGATGGAGTGGTTGGTCAGGGTGGTCCGGATGGAGCGGAGAGTCTGGAATAAGCGGATTCTCAGGACAGAGTGGAATCTCGGGCTGGTCAGGATGGTCTGGATGGACTGGTACGAGCGGATGGTCGGGCTGGTCCGGAGAATCAGGCATCTCAGGATTCTCAGGGCAGAGCGGAATATCTGGTTGGTCTGGATGGAGCGGCTGGAGTGGACTTTCGGGTTTCTCTAGTTGGTCAGGATGGTCTGGCCAGAGCGGCATCAGTGGATGGTCTGGTTATGTCCAAAACAGTGGAATCTCAGGATGGTCCGGATGGTCGGGACAGAGCGGGATATCAGGCTGGTCCGGATGGAGTGGGGCCGCAGGAGCTGCGGGTGGAGTCTCGATGATACAGACGATTGCGACTGTCGCATCAACCTGCGCCACGGGAGCATGGACGAACCTTATAAGCATATCATATACACCAGCAGCCGTGAGAGGACTCTATGTCGGAGGGGGATTCTGGTTCTCGACGGGGACCACACTCGGAGAACTCGACATTCGATTTCTCATAGATGCGGCTGAAGCTTCTGGAGCCACGAGACGCCTATATCCAGCAACAAAGAGCCAACCCCATTTCATAGATGGCTACTACGCATCACATGTAGCTGCGGCATCGCACCTCGTCACCCTTCAGTATTCCAGTGCAGTGGCATTCACAATCTACGACAGACAGCTCACGACAGAATGGGGATGAGAACTTGAATCTGATTCTGGAAGACCTTGAAATTTGCACGAAATGTCCGGATAACTGGGTGTGTTGCAGAAACAATCCTCATGTCCCCATAACAGCGGAGGAAATCAAGCGCGGCCTGAAACGGTGCGACGAGGAAGGTGACAGCAGTTTTCTCCCTCTGAACGAAAAAGGACATTGCGTCTATTTCGATGAAGAGACACACCTCTGCACATGCTACGATATCAGACCGGAAGCTTGTAGAGTCGGATTTTGCAAGAACATGCCAGCATATCAAGACGGTACTCTTCAACAGATGCTCATTGAACGGCAGGAAGCACAAGAGGAAGAGCGATGCCGATAGAATGGGAGATGTCCGGGTGGTCGGGATTCTCAGGAGTCTCGGGTCAGTCAGGCTGGTCAGGATGGTCCGGCTGGTCGGGTTACTCTGGACAATCCGGACAGAGCGGATTTTCCAGTGATTCGGGATGGAGCGGCTGGTCCGGACAATCAGGCTTAAGTGGGTTCAGCGGCATCTCAGGTTGGTCAGGTTGGTCTGGATGGAGCGGACAGAGCGGGACGAGCGGGTTCAGCGGATTGAGTGGGTTCTCAGGCATCTCAGGCTGGAGTGGATGGTCGGGCCTCTCAGGACTCAGCGGATGGTCGGGCTGGAGCGGGGAGATAGGGACTTCTGGATGGAGCGGATGGTCGGGAGAGAGTGGACAATCTGGATTCTCTGGATTTTCAGCGCCGTCGGGCTGGTCTGGACAATCGGGATGGTCGGGTTGGAGCGGACTCAGCGGCATTAACGGCTTAAGCGGATGGAGCGGACTTCCAGGTTCCGGACAGAGCGGAGAATCGGGACAGAGCGGCATCTCAGGATTCTCAGGCTGGAGCGGATGGTCCGGATGGAGCGGACAATCAGGGACCTCAGGATTCAGCGGACAGAGCGGATTCTCGGGCTTTTCTGGGGCCGAAGGCGCGTCGGGCTACTCAGGATGGTCGGGTCTTTCAGGAGCCTCAGGAACGAGCGGAATAAGCGGCTGGAGCGGATTCTCAGGGTACTCGGGAATCTCGGGATGGTCCGGCTGGTCGGGCTGGAGCGGCGAGAGCGGCTTAAGCGGATGGTCTGGAGAGACAGGCTTAAGTGGGTTCAGCGGCATCTCAGGATGGTCAGGTTGGTCAGGTTGGAGCGCAGAGAGCGGGACTTCGGGGTGGAGTGGCTGGTCTGGACAATCTGGAACCTCGGCATGGTCTGGACAAAGCGGAACCTCAGGGCACTCCGGATGGTCCGGCTGGTCTGGATGGAGTGGCCTCTCTGGATGGTCAGGATTCTCGGGAGAATCCGGCCTCAGCGGATGGTCCGGTTGGAGCGGATGGTCTGGAGAATCTGGATGGTCGGGCTGGTCAGGCTGGACAGGATTCTCAGGGACGAGCGGATGGTCAGGCCAGGAGGGCACATCTGGTGTTAGCGGGTGGTCAGGATGGTCAGGCGTTTCAGGGTTGTCAGGATGGTCTGGATGGACGGGGACGAGCGGCTGGAGCGGGTGGTCCGGATGGACCGGCGCAAGTGGATTCTCTGGATTCTCTGGAATCTCAGGCTGGAGTGGATTGTCTGGCGCATCTGGCATATCAGGCTGGTCTGGATGGAGCGGACTAAGCGGAACTAGCGGAATCTCAGGATGGAGCGGTTGGTCCGGATGGACGGGTACGAGCGGTTGGTCGGGCTGGAGCGGAGAATCTGGTATCTCTGGATGGACTGGGGCTTCTGGATTTTCAGGATTCTCAGGAATATCAGGGACGAGCGGATTCAGCGGCTGGAGCGGACAGTCTGGCGCATCTGGCTGGTCGGGGTGGTCGGGATGGACAGGATTTTCCGGCCAAAGCGGCTGGAGCGGATGGTCGGGCTGGACGGGCGAGTCTGGGACCTCGGGCTGGTCAGGTATGTCAGGCTGGTCTGGCTACTCGGGATGGACAGGCGCGAGTGGTCTGAGCGGCTGGAGCGGATGGTCCGGACAGAGCGGAGAATCGGGACAGAGCGGCATCTCAGGATTTTCAGGCTGGAGCGGATGGTCAGGATGGACGGGCGCGAGCGGGTGGAGCGGAGTCAGCGGTTTCTCGGGCGCATCGGGATTCTCTGGGCTATCTGGTCAGTCGGGATTCTCGGGATGGTCTGGGTGGTCGGGCTGGACCGGATATTCTGGATGGAGCGGGTGGTCGGGGTGGAGCGGTCAATCTGGCTACTCGGGGTTCTCTGGGGAATCGGGATGGTCTGGACAGTCGGGCTGGTCTGGGTGGAGCGGACTAAGCGGCACTAGCGGCATCAGTGGATGGTCGGGATGGAGCGGACCTGATGGGACACCAGCCAATGCGGCTGTAATCACAGACGGGCGAGTGCTCTATTTTGACATGCAGACGCTCCGAGCCGGTAAGCTACGAAATTTTGATGACGATACTGGCGTAACCGATGGAACGGTCGTGGGCGCGACGCCTAGCCCGGAGGGTAGGCCAGCGGACTCATACTTCTTCGACGGGAACGATTATGTGTCCATCGGTTCCAGCCCGCTCAGCGGGAGCGCGTTGACATTTGCTGCGTGGATACGATGTAGTTTTCACCTGACGGCAATCCAGACATTCGTCAGCGATGCTGCATGGCAGGATACGCCTGGCTACATCTGGTTATTTCGATACTTCAACACAAACTATCTCGAATGGCGATATTCCGACGGCACACTCTCGCGAGAGGCCATCGCGCCCAACTACTTCGTGGACTATGATGATATCTGGGTGCATGTCGCGGTGGTGTGCGACTATGCCGCCAAGACATGCCTGTTCTACCGCAACGGCAACCTCCACACCACGGTGGCCATGTTGGGTACCCCGATGTTTCCTAGCACCGATAGAATACGCTATCTGGGAGCCTACAATGCAGCGCCGACATATCCCCTCACCAACGGCTATATCGACGAGCCAAAGATATACGAGAGGGCGTTGACCGCTGATGAAATCGTGCAACTATATTATGGTCCTCAAGGAATCTCTGGATACTCAGGTTGGAGCGGTTGGTCCGGAGAGAGCGGGTTCTCAGGATGGTCAGGTCAATCAGGAACCTCTGGACAATCAGGAACTAGCGGTCAATCAGGGACAAGCGGAATCAGCGGATGGAGCGGGTGGTCAGGATGGAGCGGAGAAAGCGGGACGAGTGGCTGGAGCGGATGGAGTGGGCTCTCAGGGCAATCTGGGTTCTCTGGAATATCAGGCTGGTCTGGGTGGTCGGGATGGACGGGTTCCTCGGGCTTTTCTGGATTCTCGGGCCTGTCTGGGTGGTCTGGACAATCTGGCTTCTCTGGGACCTCAGGCATCTCTGGCTGGTCCGGTTGGTCGGGCTGGACAGGCTACAGTGGCTGGAGCGGATGGTCCGGATGGAGCGGCCAAAGCGGCGCGTCAGGGTTCTCAGGCGCGAGCGGACTTAGCGGATGGTCAGGCTGGTCCGGCCAATCGGGAACTAGCGGGCAATCAGGATGGAGCGGATGGCTCGGGACCTCTCAAGCCAGTTTCCAGCTCGGCTCGCTGACAGTAGGCGTCGAATCGGTGGCCTCAGCTACAATTGCATCACTCTGGGTCCCAAAAGTGATGGATGCTTCGTCCTACCGCCTAGCTGGAAGCACAATCATCGACGAAAACAAAGTTGGCGGAGAACTGCTGACTTTCTATGACAGGTCTGTTGTCACTGGCAAGACGACCTTGTTTACGGAAACGAACGACTACCTTGCCAATGCGGACAAACATTACCCCACGACCTTGATACCGACACCAAATCAGGGTGGAATAAGCGATGTTTTCGACAATATGGGTGGCACTTTTATCAGATATACGGATTTTGCTGGCTCGGCCCCTGTTGCTATCCACATATCAGGGATGAGTGGTGCGTTGTATTGGCATGGGTTCAGAATGCTCATCATCGACTTCTGCTGGGGATACTACTGCTCCGGAGTTCATGTTTCTACATACAGGGAGCTGACCGCAGGGAGTGGCTTTGTATGGCAGACATTATACGACACGAACTCGAACTCATCGAATCCGCTAATCATTCCAGTGAACTTCTACTACACTAATGAGTTGAAGTTCACATTTGATGGCGCAGCACCAATCATCAACGAATTTTGGATTGCAGGCATATATGGTCTCGGCCCCTATGTGGGCAGCACTGAGATTGGTCATGTCTTACAGAAGATGGGCGGAACACTTTATGGCACCATCGGCGCACAGACAATCAGTCCGAGAACCACTGAGACATACGACCTTGGAGGTGTGGCAGATTACTGGCGAGCGGTATATGCAAATAGCCTGAATGCCGGTTCTCTGACGGCTGGCATCGGATACTTCACATCAATAGCTGCTGCGAGCGGAGTAATCTCAGGATACTCAGGCTGGTCCGGCCAATCTGGCACTTCAGGACAGAGCGGAACATCAGGCCAATCCGGAATTAGCGGATGGTCAGGATGGTCTGGGTGGACCGGGTACTCCGGTTGGTCCGGATGGTCAGGCTGGAGTGGGCAGTCCGGAATTTCAGGATGGAGCGGTTGGTCCGGCGCGTCGGGCCAAAGCGGGTGGTCGGGGTGGTCTGGCTTGTCAGGAGCCTCAGGCTATTCCGGTTTCTCGGGGCTAAGCGGCGCGTCGGGCCAATCTGGAATCAGTGGATGGTCAGGGTGGTCCGGTCAATCAGGTTTGAGTGGACAATCGGGATGGTCTGGATGGAGCGGCTGGCTTGGGACATCTCAAGCCAGTTTCCAGGTCGGGTCGCTCACAAATGGCGTGTTCTCGGGCATATCTGCCGACATAATAACTTTGACTGCCGCCAGCGGCAACATAGCGATGTACCCTGTAGAAGCTGCCAGTTCGTTTCTCGATATGACCAATGGCACTTTCACAAATTGGTGGAACCGTGCCAAGGCTGGGGCTGGGCTCGTATTCAGCATGGATGCGTGGGCTATACATCTCGGAGCGGAAGCGCTATATGGCTGGGCTGACCTTGACTTTGGAACAACAGCTGGGCCTGGATTCGTTTTGTGGCCGGGAGCTGGATTTGGATTTGGGAACAGCGCCATCGAGGCGATTTCCACGGGGGCCGCCTTCTTCTACATCGCGCAACCAGAAGGTGTCCAGATGAGTGGAATCGTCATCAGCATGGCATCGGCAGCCTCTGGGCCGTGGCTCCTTGGCTCGAATGTCCTCAGCTACCTGTCATGGCATTCCGCAGCGACCAAGCTTGGAGCCATCGACTCCTTGGGACAGTTCTCGGGGGTCGGGTTGTTCACCACAGCATCTGGTGCTTCAGTCCAAGCTGGCTCGCTCACGGGGCTCATAACCTCCATTGGTTCCATATATGGAATCACCCTCATCTCGGCAGCGAGCTACCAAAATGTGATGAAGTTTGCGACGCCAATCTACAGAACTGGATTGCTCACCTCTGCTACATCCGTGACTCAGGCGTCAGTATTGGTCGCACCATCTGCAAACTACTCTGGAATAATGCCCTGGGGCATATCTGCATACTACTCGCTCGGGGCTATCAATGCTCTCGGGATATATGCTCGTCTCAATGATGCAACAAACATACTCATCTGGAGGACCACTGCTGCCGCATCGGCCTTCCTCTTAATTCCCGAGAGCACGATAATAGCCAGTTGCGGCACGCAGGCTGGAAAATACATCGAGCAGATGTGGCTATATGCTTCAGGCGGTACTTTCGCTGGGATAGCATGTTTTTCCGCAGGAATCTTGTGGGGCTGGATGTTCTAGGAGAGCACATGGCGAGAAGGAGACCTCTTTCTGAAACGGCTGCGTGGTACAAGCCTCTCAAAGAGCTGTATGCGATGGTTCGCGAAGGGACTGGTTGTCAGAAGTGCGGTACTCGTTGTTGCGTGGTCGAAACGACGATGACCTACGAAGAAGCGATGGTCGTGGAAGATTACCTAGAGAAGAGACCGATAGACTTCGAGAAGAACCAAAACCTCTGCCAATTCCTACGGCCAGACGGGACCTGTCACATCTACCCGGTGCGACCCCTACTATGCCGACTCTGGGGAACTGGCAAAGATGAGTGTAGGGTCCTCGGCGAAACCGTATCCCCTGAAGAAGTGCGTGCTGCCCTCCTCCGGCTCCTCAATCTCTGACCCGACTACCACATGAGAGTTAAGTTCATAAGCCGGGAACGCCATGCCGTGCTTAAGTAGACAAGGGATGGGGAGCTATGCCTACACGACGGATGATTTATCAGTACAGCGTGCCTGACATCGCTGGAGCGCCTCAGACAGGGCCTCTCGGAACGATTGCAGGCAGAGGAGTGACAGTGCCAGTGGTCGACTGCCCGAAGGCCCAGTTCGGCCTCAGAAGCCCGCTCTTGAACTGCCTGGATTGCAGACAGTGCGATAAGATAGAACTGCATCACATCGAGTGCGGATACGCACCCTCGCAGCAGGAGCAGGCCGAAATAAAGCGTAAGGCCGATGCGATGGCTCGTGGTGGGGAACTGCCTCGCCCAGCGCCCGGCATTCCGCAAGAGCAGCATCCGGGCATCGCGCCGCCTGTACCTCCGAATGTGTACGACCCGAAGAAGTAGGTGAGCGATGCTGCCGAGGGGCCGAATCCTGGCCATATCGGATGCAGTCTTCGCTGCCACAGGGTACGGAGTCGAGACGAACCGGCTGATGACCGAACTCGTCAAACGAGGCTGGGAAGTATATCAGTTGGGTTGCAATGCCTTCTTCGACGAGCGGTCTCCAGTTGCGCCCGACGGATACATCCATCACAACGGCATCAAGGTCGTGCCCAATGAGCTGGCCCGCAGCGGACCGCAAGGCCTCTATGGCAGCAAGGAGACCATACTCGCGCTGTTCAACAAGCTCAAGCCCGATATCGTCTGGTCGTTCAACGACTTCTACAGAGTGGGCGGACTCGCAGACCCGGACTATCCCAAAGACTTCGTCGACCGCTGGGTACACTATTTACCGGTCGACAATCCGCACGGCAATCAGGACTGGGCTCGGTACATGAACCGCATGAGATTCTTTGTCTTCATGTCTGCGTTTGGCTGGAGACAGCTGACACCCTTCGTCAAGGACATCATGTACCTGGACGACATCTATCTGCCAGTTCCATCGGATGTTTTCAGACCGCTCAGCAAGCCAACCATAAAGATGAGACACGGCTTTGATGGAAAGTTCGTAATAATCACAGTGGCCAGGCATCAGCCGAGGAAGATGGTCTACCTGACAGCCTATGCCGTCTGCGAATGGGGCCGAGACAAACAGGATTGGGTCTGGGTAGTCAAGGCCGACCCACAAGATAGTTCGATGCGGGAGGCGCCGGAGAAAGAGCGTGACCTGCAAGGGATAGTCGAGCAGTATGGATGTGCGGACCGCGTCCTGTTCGAACCGAAACATATCGACGACGAACAGATGAATGACCTGTACAACTGCGGTGATGTCTTCATACATCTCTCAGGAGGTGAGGGATTCGGAGTGCCCTATGTCGAAGCGATGCTCACAGAACTGCCCTGCATACTTTCGGATAACACGACCTCGCCCGAGCTGACTGCCAACTGGGACTTCGGACTTCCGGTGCCCATCAAAGGCACGAAGAGGCTCCAACAGTATGGAGTGGACTTCGACATCCCGGACATCGACATCGCCGTCAATCAACTTGACTTTGCATATAATGACTGGAAGACCTGGGGTTCGGCATGGCTCAAGGAAGCTGGACGCAAGGCGCGAGAGTTCCATTCATATTGGTGCGATACGAAGAAAGTCGCTGACCGCTGGGAAGAGGTTATGTGGCGCATCATGCGGTACAACAACAAGGTCATCTGGCACTCGTTCTTTGGGAGAGGCGTCGGCTTCTCCGTCATTTCGGAGAGCATCATCCCAGAGCTTGAGAATCTCGGGTACGATGTCTACATCAACGATTGGGCCAGCGATTCGTCCCCCATAATAAGTTCACACTTCAGTAAACTTTATAAGAAGTATCTCGAAGCCAGAGTCGACATTGACTTCTCAAAGTATCCCCAGATAATCTGCTGGCTCATGGAGAGCTTCGACAGCATCAAGGGAGACATCAAGCTCGGCTGGTCCCTCTGCGAGAGCACTAGGCTTCGGGCATTCTACACCCAGATGTGCAACAAGATGGATTATATCCTCACCAGCTCGGAGTTTAACAAGGGCGTCCAGAAGGAGAGCGGTGTCCAGGCACAGATACGGGTCATCCCGCCGTGCACGGACCTCCCAGAACTCGATAGGCTACCCATAGAAGCAACGCCGTTGACATTCCTGCACATCGGCGTGCTCCAAGAGCGGAAGAACCCCGAGCAAGCACTCGATGGCTACTGTCAGGTATTCCCGGACGATGGCAAGAGCAAGTTCATACTGAAGAGCAACGACTTCGGTGTCTGGGATATCTTCAAGACGCGCTATGCGGACAGGAAAGACATCGAGTTCCTTTACACGAAAGACAAACCGTACACCCGAGACGAACTTCTGGAGATATTCAGATGCGCCGATGTCTATGTGAACCTAAGCCACGGAGAAGGCGTCGGGATGCCGGACCTGGAAGCGATGGCCACGGGATTGCCAGTCATCGGCTCTAACTGGGATACAAGAGGGATGTTCCTCGACGAAGAGACCGGCTGGCCGCTGAAGATAGCCTATTTCGCTCCGGCGTATAAGGCGACCGTGGGCGAAGACTGTGGCGAGTGGGCCTACTTCGATGGACAGGATTACATTGGCGTTCTCCAGAGCATCAAGAAGAACCCGACCATCGCACGAGAGAAGGGCAAAGCAGCTGCTCGACGAGCCCGAGAGAACTTCACGCCAGCGAAGGCTGCGAAGGCGCTAGACGATGTTCTGATGGAGATATATACGAAGGCACACGCGAGGACTGATTCGTGCCCGTATGATGCTCACTACTTCAACGATATCAACAAGTACACGCCCGACTTTTTCGAAGGAGCGGCACAGTTCATAATCAAGATGACAGACGGGCCAAAAGGAGAAGTCCTGGAAGTCGGGTGCGGGACAGGATACCTGATGAAACATCTGCTCGCACATGGCGTCGCGGTGACAGGAATAGACTCCTCAGATTATGCGGTCGAGAACCCGCTTCCGGAGTGCACTGGCAGGACATTCAAAGGCGATGCGCTGAACATCCCCTATGCAGACCAGAGATTCGACCTTGTCGTCGCATGGAGTCTCCTGGAACACCTCGCTGAAAGAGACATACCAGAGGCTCTCAAGGAGATTAAGAGGGCCGGAAAGAGAGCCTTCTTGCAGATTGCGATACCGCTGTTTCCAGGTCACGCTGAACAGATTGCAAAAGAAGATGCGACCCATTGCACACTCAAGCCGTTCGACTGGTGGAAAGGAAAGCTCGAAGAGGCTGGAATGGTTATCACATTCTATGACGGCAAGATGAACATGGTCGTCGAGCCGAGGAAGTACGAGGTCCTTCCCGTGAAGCGCGGAGACCGGGTCCTCGTCGAGATACCGACGAAAGACCGCCTAGACTATCTGGAGAAACTGCTTAAGTCACTCGAAGCACAGACATTTCTCGATTGGGACCTGCTCGTCATCGACGATTCGAAGGTTGCCAACCTTCCGGCACACAAGGGCATCGAGGACATTGTCAACAGACTGCATGGAGTCGGCCACTCGTGGCTATTCGTTCGAGGGGTCGGCCAGAACCAAGCGACCGCTCACAACAGAGCCCTGGACTACGCTGCGATTCATGGCTACAAACTCGTTTTCCGAGTTGACGATGACATCACCCTCGAACCGGACTTCCTCGGCAAGCTCTATGAAGAGTTCGTCAAGGACCAAGAGTGCAAGTATGCCGCAGTCGGAGGCATATTCCTCAACCCATCCGTACCGAAGGAAGAGCAGAGCGTGCCAATCGGATGGGAGGCGATGCCCGAGTTCAAGGGCACGGTGCTGCCGTGCGTGCTCCATCACCAGGTCCTGCAATACCCGCCCGAGATAGACTATCGGGATGACTGCCAGCACCTCTACAGCAGCTACATGTTCAGGACTGCGTCGCTGCAATCCGTTGGCGGATTCCCAACCAACCTATCTGCGATGGCCTTCCGCGAAGAGACCGTGCCGCTGTACGAACTCTGGCTCAAAGGATACAAGTTCAGGATTGTCACCAAGGCAATCGGATATCACTACAACGCGCCCACTGGAGGGCTCAGGAGCATGTCGCCAAGGAAAGCACAAGAGCTGTTCCTCCAGGACGATACGCTGTTCAGAAGGAAGATAGAGGAGTTGAGAAGACGGTACGGACTCTCATAATCATCCCGACCAAGGATAGACCCGAGTTCATCAACACGATGGTCCAGAACCTGATACAACAGTCGGGAGACTTTGACCTATTCATCGCCGATATGTCGACAGACCCGAACCTGCTGAGAAACAACTGGTTCCTCAACAAAGCGCTGATACGATTGCAGCATACTGGACACAGTTGGACCGTTGTGAGAGTCGAAGGACACAATCAACTCTGCGGATACCAGGCAGGGCTGAACTTCGCAAAGGAACACGAGTATGACCTGGGAGTCGCCAGCGACGATGACATCATCTTCGACCTCGATTGGACCTACAGCGGGCAGGTACACATGGACATGATGCATAGAGACCCGAGCCTCATGGGATTCGACAGCGACTGCGCGTGTCTTGCAGGGATGACGCTCCTGCCCTGGATGTCGGATGAGGAACAGAAGTGCCCGGACTGGTATCTGGACAATCCGGAGTACAAAGGTGGTCTCGACCTCTGCACATATTATCATTGCTCGCTTATTCCCCCGGACAATCGCATCCGCGAGTTCGAGCAGCTTTATGGCCCATTCTTCTTTCGTGTCGACGAGTTCCTGAAGGTAGGAGGATTCCCGACTTTCCTGAGCCCACTAGGATTCAGAGGCGAGATGTGGCCGATGGTTGCGAGCTTCTTCGACGGTAAGAAGCTGCTCGTAGACCCGAGGATGCGATGCTGGCACTACAGCGCATCGCATGGCGGGCTCAAGGTATTCAGGAGTGAGGAACGAGAGCAACTAGCGAAGGCGGACGGTGCCTTATGGGAGGAGTTCATACGGAGGCGACAGCCCCGAGTGGCGGACCCGCGCCTCTGAAGTGCCAGGAGTGCGGCAAGGCGCTGAAGAAAGCTCCTTTCATGGTGACGGTGAACTTCGTGAACACCAATACGAACTCCGAGCGGACCATCGAGGCACCTGTGTGCGACGAGGAGTGCGCCGAAAGGTACATGTTCAGAGTAAGAGAGACATTGATGATGACGAACCTGAAAGGCTATGAGGCGAGTTAGATGGCAACAGCGATGGATTGCGTGGCAAACAGCAAGCCGAAGGCGACATGCGTGTACTGCGAAAAGGAGCTGAGAGCAGGAGACCCTGTATTCGGGCTTGCATTATTCATCCAGAACGATGCTGGCTTCGATACGGTGCTAATCAGAAAGTTCTGCTCGTTCATGTGCAAGACGAACTACAGAGAGCGCATCGAGCAGGAGATAGAACTGTCGCCGAGGTTCAGACTCGGAGAGTTTGAGACAAAGATGAAGAGGAGGGATAGATGATGGGAAGAGCGTTGATAACTGGAGTAGATGGATTCGTCGCGTCGCACTTGACCGACTACATCCTAGACCACGAACCGGATTGGGATGTCTACGGGACCTACAGGAGACTCGCAGACAAGAGCAACATCCTGGACAGGATGAACGAGATTACCATCCTGGATATGGAGCTGACGGACCCGCACAGCGTCCTGAACGCAGTCAAGGCAGCGAAGCCAGACAAAGTATTTCACCTCGCTGGACAGTCGTTCGTTCCGTCGTCTTGGACGAGCCCGGCAGGGACCTTCGAGACGAACGCCATAGGCACGGTGAACATCCTAGAGGCCGTGCGGGCAGTCATGTGTCCTCGTACCTACATCCAGATTGCCGGGTCGAGCGAAGAGTATGGACTCGTCCATCCGTTCGAGTGCCCCATCGACGAGGACCTTCAACCGCTGAGGCCGCTCAGCCCCTATGGAGTCTCGAAGGTCGCGGCAGACCTCTTCGGATGGCAGTACGCTAGGAGCTACGGGATGAACATCACCCGCACGAGAAGTTTCAACATGACCGGCCCCAGGAGAGGAGAGATGTTCGTCACCTCGGACTTCGCCAAGCAGGTCGCGCTCATAGAGAAGAAGAAGCAGAAGCCAATGATAGTGCACGGCAACCTAGAGGCCATACGCGATTTCACTGATGTCCGGGACTCAGTCAGGGCATACTGGCTGCTGTCGAATATGCACGGCACAGGAGATGTGTTCAACATCTGCTCTGGGAACGGACATTCGATGCTCGATGTCATGGAGACGCTGTTGAGGTTGACATACTTCGAGGAAAAAATCGAGCACCGCATCGACGAGAAGAGGCTCAGGCCATCCGATGTGCCCCTGCTCCAGGGATGCAGCAACAAGGTCCGAGCGGCTACAGGCTGGACACCCGAATACCTATTCGAGGACACGATGAAGGACCTCCTCGACTATTGGCGCGAGAGGGTCTGAGATGGTCCGCTGCCAGAAGTGCTACTCAAAGATTCGAAAGCTCAGCGGCACCGGCAAAGGGAGCCGTTGGGGCTGTAGAAAGTGTCTCGGCATCGAGAAGATGCGAAAGGGAATCAACGCGCGTCCGTGCCGTTAAGCTTGGCTCGGTGCTCGGCATATCGTAATTGGTTGTAGTGCATCTTACAATAACCCTTCTTGCCGGAGCCAGCAGGCTTGCCACACAGAGGACATGGTTGACCAACCTTCTTGTTCACATTATGATGATGGCGATGACAAGAATCGCAGAGAGTTTCCAGATTCTGGACCGAGTTATCAGACCTATGTCCATTCTTATGATGAACCAAGAGATGCTCGGTGGAGCCGCATCGTTCGCAGTTTGATTTCTTGTGCCTATTAGCAATTCTTCTGACCCTACCCATGATGGAACTGCGCGTCGGATTTGCTTTGCGCTGAGAAATCCCTACACATTGGATACTGCAAAACTGCCGCCGCGAGAATCTTGCATCAAACTCGCCAAGATGTCTGAGCAGTTGTCGACCGCAGCCCCTACAGAAGCGCGTCATTGAGGAAGAAATGGCGACTAATGCTTTAAATCCTTTTCGGGAGACTGTCTGAATAGGCTTTCACGCCAGGTTGGAACTCCCTTGTCACAGGAAGAGACCAAGATACTCAAAGAACTCAAGGCGCAGGTCGCTAAACAAGTCTCCCCACAGTTCAGGCAGAAGGTTGCCGAACAGATAGACGCCCGGGCCGCCCAAGCGCTCAAAGAAGAACGAGCCCAGACAGAAGGGCTCTCGCCGATGCCTGGCCGCGTCATGGCAATGAAGGAAACGCCCAGCGACAAGGAAATCCGAAGAAGGCATGTTGGCGTAGAAGCACTTTCTCTAATCGCCCGCAGGGCCATCGTGGGAATCGCTCGCTTGCGCGAGTCGAAACAGCTGGTCATCTACGACACCGCTCCCCTCCCCAACGCGGAGTACATGCTGACCACCCTATCCCTCCTGAAGAATCCCGATGGCACTGCGGACCTACTCGTCACTGAAATCTCCAGCGAGGTGCTCGTCGCTGCTGACTACATCATTCACAATACCGAGACCGAGATAGGGCCCTCTGACCCGAAACTGAGCATCGACAATGTCGCCAAGTACATGTTCATCCAGAACCAGGGAACGAATCCTATCTATATCAGTGCGGATGGCGAGTACGACCCAGTAACGAAGAAGACCATCAAGAACACGAGTCCTGCGAGCGGAATAGGGTTACTTATGACTGGCAGCGGCACACTAGATATATCACATGCGATGAAAGCAAATCCTCGACTCATCTCTCCGAGCGGGGACCAGACAGTCAATGTCATAATTTCGAGGTGAACAAGATGCCCATAAAAGGACTGGAATACGAGATAAACGAATGGGACGGGTTGGCGAAGGGAGTTGCTCCGACTAGAGTTGTACGAGTAGCGCCGACGGCGGCACGAACAACAACCCCGACAACAGCAACGACCGTCGTTAATGCGCCCAAGCCTACACCAGTTCCTGCGAGACCTCCGACGGTCGCAGTGCAAAGCCGAATAATGGGAATCCCCGTCTCACACGAATTTGTCATGTGGTTAGATGGCATCTATGTGAAGCTGAAGTCGCTGGTCACAACCGGAAAGCTAGGCCAGACCTACAAGACGAACCAGTGGGACGGCACCATCAGCGACCTTGAGAGAGGGAGGTAGATATGCCGTTCATTGGTGGAGGTGGAGGAGGTACGGGGACCAGCGGATACTCCGGATGGTCAGGCTGGAGCGGATTGAACGGAACCGCTACTGCGAGCGGCTGGAGTGGATGGTCTGGACCGAGTGGACAATCTGGGCTCTCTGGATGGAGCGGATGGTCTGGACAAAGTGGCATCAGCGGCTGGTCAGGCTGGAGCGGCATCAGCGGATGGTCCGGATGGAGCGGGGAATCTGGAGAATCGGGATACAGTGGATGGTCGGGCTGGGTCGCCAATAGCGGCATATCTGGTTGGAGCGGATGGTCTGGAGAATCCGGCGAATCAGGATGGAGCGGTTGGTCCGGAGAGAGCGGGTTCTCAGGATGGTCAGGTTGGAGCGGAGAGTCTGGAGAATCGGGATACAGCGGATGGTCAGGCTGGGTCGCCAACAGCGGCATATCTGGCTGGAGTGGATGGTCTGGCCAGAGTGGACTCTCTGGATGGAGCGGATGGTCAGGAGAAAGCGGACTCTCGGGTTGGTCTGGATGGAGCGGAGAGTCTGGAGAATCAGGATTCAGCGGATGGTCTGGTTGGTCCGGTCAAAGCGGATTGAGTGGATGGTCCGGTTGGAGTTCGGATTCGGGTTGGTCTGGCTGGTCAGGTCAGAGGGGAGAATCTGGACTCTCTGGATGGAGCGGATGGTCTGGACAGGCGTTCAGTATCGGTTACTCTGGAGAATCTGGATGGTCAGGGCAATCCGGAATCTCAGGACAATCTGGACAATCTGGGCTCTCAGGATGGAGCGGATGGTCAGGCTGGAGTGGATGGTCTGGACAGAGCGGGCTCTCTGGTTGGAGCGGATGGAGCGGACGACCGCCTGGCCAATTCGGAAATGTCATCCCGAGCGTGAACGATGCGTTCTCGTTGGGAAACACAACGAATGCGTGGAAGTACCTGTACATGGTCGATGACGCGACTGGAACGACATACATCTGCACAGTCGTGAACGGCAACTGGGTTGTAAGCCCGGCGTGAGGATACCAAGAGGAGTCGAGAGCATGGACACCAAAGAGCTGTGGGAGAAGTACCGGAAGATGGACGACCATGACAAACTCACAGAGATTGGCGTTCAGGTCGAAATCATGCAAGAGAAGCTCACGACCATCTGCACGAAGGTTGAGGAGCACGGTACGCGGATAACCCGCTTGGAGACGATTGTCACCATCGTCGCAGCGGGCATCGTCGTCGGCATCCCCCTCGTAATCACTCTGTTTGGATGATAGAGAGGAGGACCGGAGCCTAGTCAGAGCGTGAGATTGAATAGCTCAGAGAAAGACCCGCCAGGGAGGAGGTGAAAACGACATGGGAATAGTAGTGGATGCACAGACGGTAGGTCTGTTCCTGTTTGCAGCCATCCTAGCCACATACATCAGAATCAAAGACTCGCCCAAACTGGTCCTGATTGTGAGCGGCAAGGTCAACTGGGACGCAGTAGCAGTCATGGGCGAGACCTTATTCGTGTCCGCAATAGCGGCTCTCCTGGCTGCGTGGGCTCTAGCTGGACAGGGCGTGTACATCGACAGCATCGCAGGCTTCGGAACCATCGTTGGTTCGGCCATAGCTGGGATGTCGACCGTCCGAGCGGCACTGAACCACCTGCCAACCACAGTCCCAGCGTAACGAGAGACAGACCGCCATACGCACCCTAACGAAAAGCTGTGCGACAGAGGCGAGCCCTGGAATCCGGCGAAGTAGAGAGGTCGGCGGGGCGGCCTGTCAATCGTGACTGCTCGGGAGCGAGACGCAAACCTCTTCCTTTCCGTTTTTCCGCTATTTCTCGGCTGCCTTTTCACGGGCTTCCTTTTTCGGGACAATTCGGTAGTGTTCGAGCACTGCGACAGGTTTATCGGGGCAGACCACCATATGAGAGTCGTGCACGGGGATGGGAACGGCGAGGGCGGACCTTCGGAACCGCCCTTCGCTGCACTTTCAGATGAAGAGGTCGAACGATGCCTCTTGACAATGAACGACACACAGTATCGAGCGGTTTTCCGGCTGATGGTCGACCTCGGCCTTGGACCAGGAGAGTTGTTCGGCGACAACAAGGTCGACCGGGGGCTCTATATCCAGGACATTGACTCAAGAAAGATGCTGCTCAAGGTCCACTATAGGTCGAACGAGAAGCAGCCATTCTCAGTACGAGAGGTGCCGTTGACGACACACTGCATGACGGCAATCAAAGACTTCCTGTTCAGCGGGGCTAGGACCCTCCATGATTCCGGAAAGCTCCTTGACATAACTGATAGGCGGTGGAGGCAGGTGCTTATGGAACTCCCCGAGAGCGCAGGCATCGACAAGAAGATGACGGTCCTCGTGCTGAGAAGGACGGCCATCATCAAGATGCTCAGAGACCGCCTGCACCCGGACGAGATTCGCCGAAGGATGGGGATTCTCCGCGAGAAGGAAGAGATTGTCGTCTACACCGTCGGATTCATGTTTAACGACGCGGAGACCTATGACCAACTGATTAAGCAGGCAGTCTATGATACGCTCGTCATCGGCGGGCAGCCGTTCACGATACCGAGCGGGTTCTCGGCGCTCCGACGGGTATAATTTCAGTCGCCTATCGAACTTAGAACTCTGAGGAGCTTTGAAGAGCACATCGGATGCCTGAAATGAAGTGTTTTATACCTAACATACTATCTACCGCCGAGGGATAGAGATTAGGGGTGGGGTCGGGCGTAAGAAGGTCGAGAACCGGGTTGAGACACTCTCCGTCGCTGACCTCCGAAAGCTCAGAGAGGTCACGAACATCAGAGACCGATGCCTTATCTTCCTCGGGTTCGAGTGCGCGTGCAGGGTCAACGAAGTCACCGAGTTCATGGTCTCTGGAATTAACTGGGAGACAAAGACCATCTCCAAGTGGGACATCAAGAAGAAAGAGTGGCGTCAGATTGGCCTCAGCGACGCGCTTATTAGGGACCTCCGAATGTACATAGATTCCTTCAGACTCAAAGACCACCTGTTCGTCATAGGCTGGAAGCGATGCGGCGAGATACTCAGCGACGCTTGCCAGAAGATAGGTGTCGAGGGACACATCTCTTGGCATCTGCTGAGGAGGACACTCTGCTCTCTGGCCGAGGACATGGGCTATTCCATGAAAGATGTCATGTACATCACGGGCGACACGGAGCGGACAGTGGCCCGTTACTACAAGAGGGTCAGCGCGGCAGACCTGGGAAGGAAAGCCAACAAATTCTACGAGGGATGAACATGGACAAGCCGGAAGAAGTGAATCTGTTGAAACAGGCAGTCGAGATGTGGGGAACAGAGGCCCAACTCTGGATGCTCATCGAAGAGTGTGGGGAATTGGTCAAGGCTGTCTGCAAGATGCACCGGGCCAGCAGTGACCGGCACGAGGCTGTGCTCACCTTCCTCGATGAACTCGTGGATGTATCCGTGATGGTTGACCAGTTTAGACTCGAAGTCGGTGAAGAGCGGTTCGACCGCGCCCGTGACCTCAAGATGAAGAGACTCGCGTCGAAGCTCGAAGTGTACCGAGAAGCCCACAGAACGAAGCCCGAGATGCCCTGGCCGATGCACTTCGACCTCAAAGAGTTCATGTGAAGAAATTGACACCAGAGGAATAGGTGAAAAAATGGCGTGGGATATCCGTGAAAAAAAGGCTTACCAGAAACGATGGAACGCAGACCCTGCCAACAAAGCCAAGAAGAAACTCTATGACCAGAGCAGAAGAGCCGGACGCAGAAAGAAAGAAATGGCAAGATTGCGAGGAAGGCTTCTTTCTGTTTATGGCCCTAAATGTACTTGTTGCGGCGAGACTGAAGAGCAGTTTTTGAGCCTGGACCATGTTCACAACAACGGGTCCGATGAACGCAAAAGAATGGACCGGTCAACCATATACAGGAAGGCGCTGAAGAGCCAACCATCAGGAGACTATCAGATTCTTTGTTGGAACTGTCAGAGAGGAAAATATCTGAATGGCGGAATCTGTCCTCATAAATCCAAGAAATAGGCAGCTCGGGAGAGTCGTAGCCGCTCAAAGGCGGGTCATCCCCTCCCGAACTCCGTAGTTGTCGCCTCCGCCAGTCCGGAAACGACGGGGCTCCAGCCCGGTCTTCCGGGCGTGTAAGATATGTCAATCTGCTTATATAAGACTTGACAAAGATTGCACACTTCAGCGGATGAGCGACCTGAGTGTCTCATACATCTCCTCATCGTTGAGCTTGGCGAGGCCTGCGTATCTCTCGCGGAGGATTCTGAATGTCGCCTGCTCGATGCGCTTGGCCGTCTCTGGGTCTCTGGTCACAAGGTCCACGACGCCGTTCGTCTGCCTCAAGATGACCTCAATCTGGTCAGGGTCGATACCGGCCTTCTTGCAGGCGAGGATGAATTTCTGTAGATACATCATGTCCTCGCTCTGGCTGCTCCGTTGGAAGAGATAGTATGAATAGAGAGCGAGAGCTGTTGCTGCCAGGCTGACGAAGTCGGCGCTCGACCATGAAATTCTGTTCAAGATGAGCTGGTGCTCCGGCAGATGCTCCCAGGCATACAGATAAGTCACGACAAAGACCATCCAACCCAGCGCGATGCCTACTGCCAGCTTCTTGGCGCTTGGCAGAGGCTTAATCCCACTGTCCTGGAGCTTCGGTGATTGTCCCAGCATCTTTTCCCACCCTCCTGTGTAACACGCATCTCTTCCCTGGATGTCTCAGACGAGCGCCGCAGACATCACAGGTCAACGAGCGCCTGACATCCGTCCGCTGCCTTTTCTTCCTGCGCTCGTAGGAGCGCTTCTTCTGCATGGTCACGATGCGACGACACTTCAGCGAGCAAACCTCGACACCATCGAGTGTCTGCGACCCACAGACCTTGCAGAAAGCCATGACCCTACCCCTGCTGTATGATTTGAAAGGCCTTCTTCGTACAAATCATACTCTGGAGAAAGGACACAGGAAGGACGAGAACCGGAGTGCCCACTGCGGTGAAGTCCCCCTGGTCCTTGTTCATAGTGACTACCTGGCCTTGGCCTTTTCATCGACGAGCGCACGACGGGTGAAGTATTGCTGCGCCATCTGTTCGCACTTGTCCCACAGCTCACGGTTCTGCTCCTTGAGAAAGTACGAGATGGCCAAGACGCGCTTCTCGCTGGCCTCTGCCCTGGCGAGATAGGTTGGGCCCATGTCCTTGAACGAGAGCAAACCCTCTCTCAGCTCCTTGATGTCCTCATCCGTCAACTTCAATGCCTTTTTCAAGACACCCCATGCCCAGTCCTCAGCAACTATATTCTCACCCCAATTTTGGGACAAGTGCCGCCGTTGGCGTTTGCCCCATTGTTACAGTTCCAGCAAAGGATTCCGTAGTGCTCCGGGTCATATTTGGCGAGAGCTTTCTTAAGGACTCCGTGATAACCCCCGTTCTCTGCGCGGTCGACCGCACCATCATTGAGCAGATGACCGAGTGTGAGGAACGGCTCAAAAGACTCTGAGCAGCCGCATGGACAGGAGCATTTATGACCGTACATCTCGAAGAGTTTGGCGCGTTGCTGCTTGTTCCAGGCAATCGTCTGTTGCCGAATCTTCCCTTTATTAGCCTCCCTGTATGCTTTCTTGTATTCCTTGTGTTCATCCCACCACTTCTTCTGATATTCAGGATGAGCACGCCTATACCTGTTTTGAGTGGCTCGGACTCGCTCGTGATTAGCACGATAGTATTCTCTACAGTAGGCCAGCTTTTTCTCACGGTTGAGAGTATATAGCTCTCGCTTTCGTTGGTTAATTCTCTCCCTGTTCTTTTCCTGATAGCCTTTGAAATACTCTGCGCGGTCCTGGCGGGTTCGTTTATCAGGCATGTGGTTAGAGAGGAGTCCTCCCCTATATATAGTTCTTCTCCAACCATCTCAACCATCTCTGACCAGATTGAGGATGCTGTCCTTCAGCTCCCTATATCCATCCCGGAGATGGTCGAAACCGCAGCCGAACTCCTCCGTGGTGTTCTCACTCAGGTCCGCGAGGAGGTGAAGCTTCTGAATCTCTCCCTCCAGCCAGATGACCTGGTCGAGCGCTTCAGAGAGTATCTCGGCCTTGTGCTCTTTGATGAACTTGACCACATCCTCCTCGGTCATCCTGACATGCGCCATGCTCACTCCTTCCTGACTCTGAGGTCGAAGCTGCGACCCTTTTCATCGCAGAGATGAAGGACATGCTCATCGTCCGTGTCATACCTGTTGGCGTGATACTCTGCGCCTGTTGGCACCTTGACCAACTGGTCCTTAAGACCAGCCATGCTCACTCCTCCGTTCCGTCAGCGCGGTCATTTGGCGCGAGCTGTTCCTGTGATGCCTCCTCAACTGGGGCAACGGTGACGCCCCTCGGGAGGACCGATGCGCCTTGAGCGATAGCTGCCTTGACCCGCTGATTGACCTTCTCCGAGTTCACAGGTTGACCGGATTTTGGATGCTGCTGGAAGAGATGGTCCTTGTACTGGAGCGTTGGCACTTGCTGGTCGCAGATGGGACAGATGCTCATGGCTACTTCCTCACCTTTGACCTTCTTGATAGTGGGAGCGGCGAGAGCTGGCACCGGCGTCGGGACCTTCTGCTTAGCCTTGAAGTGAAACTTGATGGGACTATAGAGATTAATCTCGTCAAGATACTTCTCGATGGTTCCCTGGTCGAGCGTGACCTTCTCCTCCTCGGCAGCCTTCTTGATGGCCGCGAAGAAGGTGTTTATCCAGAGCCTGCCGTTGGGCGACTCGACCGTGCGGAAGATGACCTCGCCCTCCGGAATCTCCTTCGATGTCCTCCAGGGCGCGACCAGCTTCATTATGTTGTTGTACCCGAAGTTGGCCGTGAAGAGCAGCATGAGCTTGCTCTCTGGGTCAGCCTGCTTGAAGAAGGCGCTGCCCTTGACCGCCGCGTCGTGGTCGTACTGGATGAACGCTGCGAGCTTCCTGAGATAGCCCATCTTGTCCCGGACCTCAGGAGGCAACGGCGGCGCTGGCTTCTCGAAGGTCTCCACAGGGATAGAAGGAGCTGGCGGAGGCGTCGTGATTACTCCCGGCTTGAAGACGAGCCCGCAGCTCGGGCACGCCTTGAAGTGCGGCTGAACCTCAGCCTTGCACCTCTCGCATCTGTAAACATAGCGCTGAGGCTCGACCTGCTTAAGCGGCTTGCTGCCAGTGACCTGGATGACCGTGTCCGTGACCTCCTTGAGACCGTCCTTGACGACACCGCTGACCTCACGGACCATCTGGACGCCCGTGTCCTCGCCGGGAGCGAACTCCTTGGCCAGGCTGAACATCTCCTTCATGGTGCTCATGGTCTCCCTGACGATGTCGCTGGAGCTGGACTCCTTGCCCTTTTTGCCCTCCAGAAGCATGGTCATCATCATGGTCCTGTCCTTCTCAAGCATGTCAGTGAGCCTGTCCGATGAGTTGGTGTCTCTGTGACCAGTCGCTATCTCTTTCAGAGAGCCGAGTACGAGATTCAATTTCTCGATGTCGCCAGTTTCGGAAAACTTCTCAGCTAGAGCTGCAAGCTGTTCGGTTGCTTTGATAGACCCTTGAGCCATCGCCCACTGGATACGGTCGAGCGTAGCTTGACCTGGCTGTTGAGCTGACTGAGCTGGCTGCTGACCTGGCTGAGCTTGCTGAGGTTGAACACCCTGGAAGAGGGCGGCCATCGGAGCGACCTGGGGTATCTCGGGAACTGGCTCATCGGGGTCTCTGGCGGCGCCATCGAACTTGTATCGCTTGACGACTTTCTTCGATGACTGGTTGATAACACTGTACTCTCCCCCGCCATATTGCGGAACCAGAATTGCCTCGATGTCGTCTTTGCCAGGCGGTTCGCCGACATAGACCTCACCGACACCTCTCGGAACGGTCTTCATAAAAAATGAGCCGTCTTCCCTAACCGCTTTCATCTTGAGCATCTTCGTGATGGTGTACTTGTCTGGCTTTTCGGATTCTGATGCGGGTTCGACGACCTTTGTGCGCTTCTCAGAATCATCAACCTTCGACTGGTCGGGCTTGGTCTCATCAGGTTGCGTCTTCTCGGGCGACCCGGACTGGCAATCGTCGGCAAAATCACAGTTCTTGCACTCATCGTCATCAGCATCGTAGCCCCCCGTGTCATCGAAATCTCTGAAGCACTCGGGCTTTCTGTTGTCGTCATCCTCAAGTTCCTGTTCGTCATGCTCCTCTTCGGGCATTTTGCTCAACTCCTGCGTTATTTCTTGTTTAAGCGGTTCCGTGACCTCGGACTTCGCCTCTATCTTGATTTGATTAAGCGGAGGGCGCGGGATGCTGTTTACCGGGCCGTTCGGGATATAACCCGTGACCGCTCGCTTTAAGACTCTTTTGACCCTCGACATCATGTTTTTCCCTCTTCTGAGGACCCGAGAGACCCGAGAGAGACCCGAGTCGGGTCGTCTCGGGTCTTTTTTGTGGATTTTTCGCTTTTCTGCGGACCCGACTCGGACCCGAGAGGAACCCGAGAAACACCCGAGAGGACCCGAGAGTCTGTAAGACCCGAGACAAGACCCGACTCCGGACCCGAGACTGTACCCGACACAGACCCGACTCCTTTCTCGCGCCCGCCCTTGATGATTTTCACGAGCTTGTCGACCTGCGTCTCCCAATTCGTGTTAAGCACGATTGCGTCGACTAGTTCGTGCGGGCGTACATCAAAGTCGATAGAGGCGTTGCTGAGCTTCTTAAGTGCCTCTTTGCTCACCGTGAGAGTACGGACGGACGGCATCCCAACGCTCCCCTTCTTCCCCGTTGCCGTATTGCCGTCCTCCTTCTTAAAGACTACCATGTGAGAGTCTAATCCCGGTGACAGCTCGATACTCTCGGCAGCCGGACGACGGTGTGACCCTTCGCCCTCGCGTGCTCGCCCAAGACCCGAAGACTGTGCTTCTTCATCCCGCACGAGCAGCGTCCCTTGTATCGAATGGTGAAGTGCTTTCCACCTTTCTTGTGAGACATGTCGCATCACCTCCTATGTACGAGTTGGCGACATGCCTTCACCTCCCTGAGAAAGAGTTGGGAGAAAGACGGAAACCACCAGGCAGCGCATCTCCCGATGACTGAAAAGTCACCTCAATCGGCGTCCGCAACTGGTACGACATCATCTTTCCCGACTACCACATGAGAGTTGGGGTCCATAAGCCTGCCGGAAGAGATGCGGCCACAAGAATAAAGTAGTGAGCGAGAGCATTGACTGGGCGTGAAGAAAGCAAGTGACCTCACGGTCAAGGATTGGGTCCTCGGCGGAGCACTCGGGGGCCTCGCTGGATTTCTGCTCGGATACCTGGCAAAGACACCAATCACCCAGTGGAAGCAACAGCATGGCATCGACCCGAGCCACGGGATACACCATGCAGACATCGGAGGCACCATCGCCACGCTCGGAGCCATCTCAGCGCACACCAACCCCCTCGCGCCAGGCGTAGTCGGGTTCGGTGCAGGACTAGCCATCGAAGACTATGCGGACGAGCTAGGAATCAGAGTATTCAGGCAAGCGAAGACCCAACCCGAGGTCTTCATGCAATCCGAGTTCCAGACCACGAGACCGACGACGACCTGGAAACATGTTCCGGACTTCCCGAGAAGCGCACGATACGGTGCGATGGTCGAGGCAATCAGAGGCATCATCTACGAGGATGCAAACCATCCAGAGGTTCGGGGAACTGCTGAGCAAATCATCAAGGAAGCGGGCCTCGATGGGCGCGACACGGAGGCGATTCTGACAGCGTTCACTTTTTGGATTCGCCGGAACACGACATACATTCACGACCCGGCCAGAGACATGCTCGGGAGGCCGAGTGACATGTACAAACACGCATATCTCGTGCTCCCGCAGAGCCCGACGAATCCGAAAGGGACTGCTACTGGAGACTGCGATTGCCTGTTCATCCTTTGGGCGGCGATGGCGCTCAGCGTAGGCATCGAAAACATCGTTGGCATCCTCGTCGCTCAGCAGAAAGAAGGGATATACAATCACATATTGCCGGGGCTATCTAGTACGCCGAATCCACACGACATCAGAGAAATCCAGGGGTACGAGCTGACAGAAGACAAGCCCATTGGATGGATTCCGCCAGCGAAGTCGTATGGATTCTTGCTGCTCTGAAGAGCTATACAATTCCGTATTATACGCTTCTGTGTAATGCTACTGGAAGAGCATGAGTGTAGATGGTGCGATGGACCTCAGGCCAATTCCAGCAACGCCGGATGAGGGGATGTTCGGGGACCATCTGGTTCCAGGGCTGGTCGAAGAGGATTGCTGGCCTGCCTGCGTCTGCGAATGCAATGACATTGTGAGGAGCGTCATCGATAAGGATGTCTAGGTCGTGCTCGTTCTTGGTCTCGCCAGTATGGATGACCGGAAAAGGACCGAACCAACGCTTGACCCAATTCCTCGTCGCATCAACTGTGAGCTGCTTGCGCGAGGTGACGATGATGATTTCCAAGTCGATGGCTAGACGCTTCACGGCTTCCTGAGCGCCGTCCATCGGAGGCAATGACATTACGAAGACGGGGTCTCTGAATGCTTCGAGGATGAGTTCCCCGAGCGTAGAAGAGGCTACTGGAAAATCCCACTCTACCACATCAGACTTAGTCAGGTATATGCCCTGCTGATGATTGATGCGCTGGAGTAGACTGGGAATCGAGTCGCAGAGCACTGAGTCGATGTCTATGCCAAGTCGCAACATGTTGGTTCTTCCAGGGTGGTCAGAGAGAGTCGGTCGGTGAAAACACGGACTAGTCTTGCAAACCAGAAGTGTTAGCCGACTCCTCTGACCATTGTGATTCATCGTGATGATTTCTTGAAGCGGGTCCTTGGCACGCTCTGTTCGATGGGGACTGCGCTCTCGGCCTCGACTGGTTTCTCCCTCCGCTTCATAGTATCCTCGGCGCGTCTGGATACATCCTGTGGGAGCTTTTCCAACTCTATGTTCGGCTGCCACATCCAGTAGCATCTCATCGGGCCCGCGAGCCAGCGCCGTTCGAACCAGCCCTTGCTCAGTTCCACCTCAACATGATTTCTCCAAGCGTCGCCGATGATGTGAGTCGCATAGCCTGACTGTAGTATAAGCTGGACAGCGTCAGCTGGATATCCGCTTGCTTCCAGTGCGGCCTGCAACTGCGGCAGATACGCCTTCTCTTCCTCGTTCATTGATTCACCTACCCATCATTGTCTGAGTTCGACTTAATGGTTTGCTCCTTCTTGTCGCCCTGCCACATCAGCTCGTCGCGCTGCTTTAGGAGGTCCAGATATGCTGCCCACCCTTCGAGTATCGCCACATCGGCTAGTGTGACGCCTTGATTGGCGTACTTCTTGAGCCTGACATCCTCAAGAGTTCTCTCAGTTGCATCTATCTGGCCCTGGATAGCCGCTATCAAACTTTCGGGGGTTGAGACGGGGGCAGGTATCGGCGGCGTGATGGGAGTTTGCTGGATTGGCTTGGCGTATGAAGACATCATGCTGAGGGCTCCTGTCAGATAATCGTACTCCTCGGACCAGACCGGCGTCATGTAATGTCCCATATCACCGGCATGGTCCTTCATCACTGACACTTCGTAATACACCTGAATTGGGACACTGCCCGCCTTTGCAAACTGGATTGCTTTCGGGTGACGCTCCAGTCTCCTCAGCCTCACAGAGAACCTCTCGGGGATACCATCTGGACGGAAGAGTTCGTGGCTACTTCTCTGGAGCTGCATTTCGACCTTGGCCAGGTCGATATTGCTGAATGGAATGTCTATTGCCCTCCGGGCCATGCCGTGGTAATCTGGCTTCTCCCGCAATACGCTGAAGAAATACCAAACACAGAGGCACAGCAGGATGGTCGATGCGATTCCTACAAGACCGAGTACAGTCGCCCCTTCATCCACAAGTATCACTCCTTGAACTCTACCTTGTCATCGACGATGTCCTTGACCTCGTTGCGGTTCTTTCGCTCCTGCTTCCTGCTCTTCTTAAACTGGGCGTCGTCGAAGAAGACCGTCACGGCGTCGCGGATGGTCCTCTGAGCCTCAGCCGTTGCCAAGGCGTAGAAGGCGTCCAGCTCGGTGAAGATATCGGGATACTTGGCCCTGTACCATTTCAAGTTCGGGTCACGGTTAATCTTGGCCAAGACCTCGGCGGATTCGGGCATATCAGGAAGCTTGTTATCCTTGACCTGGTCCGGCGAGAGTGCGATGACTTTGAAATCGACCTCGTCCATCCCGAAGTGCTCCTCGAAGAAGGGGATTCCTTTCTGCTGGATGACCTCAGGTATCTTCATGCCGCTCGGGTCGAGGTCTCCGAGATAGAGGATGTGGACCTCAGACTTGCCTTGCGCGGCTAGTTCTTCCTGGATTTTCTTCATAGCATCGTAGATGAACTCCCAGGCGCCTTGACCCTGGGGAGCCCTGACCGTGATGTCCAGGTCACTGACCCAGTTGGCCGTCGCACCGAGCAGACCGTCCTTCTCGACCCAGACCTCGACGAGATGGTCCTGCTCGAACCATCTCGGCAGAGCGTACTCCTCATGGGCGGTTTTCAGGCGCCAAATCCAATGGTCGGCCCACTGCTCTGGAGTATAGTATGGCGTCGCGCCAATACTGCGGCCTCTCTTGATGGCAAAGAAGCCCCAGGGAATCGTACCCTGCTGCCTCATGTCGACCGTCTTGGCATCGAGAGACTTGTAGCCGGATTTTGTCAGCGGGATGATGTTCTGGCTCCCGAGGATATAGTAGACGCCTCTCACCGTCGGCTCTGCGAAGCCTTTGGCCTGCATCTGCTTGATGGCGTTCAAAATAGCCTGGTCTAAATCTTTCCACGCGACCTTGCCCGTGCAATCACCTGGACAGATATTCATGGGTGAGCACTTAAGCGTTGTGGGACCAATCCATGACGGCTCCTGTCGATGGCGAGTACGCTCAGCAATCCCTGCATTGGCCGGGCACGCTATCGCTCAGGCAGACCGTCTTGTCCCCCAAGGCCCACCTGAGCGCACGCTGCTCGGCTTCGAGCTGGACAGCGTGAAGCGCACCGCAAGGCAGAGTCTCCGAGAGATTCTGGACCTTGGCCTCAAGCTCGCGGTCTGGCCGACGATACAACTCCTGCAAAATCTATCCCCCCTCAAGAGGTTCGTCGGTCTCGTGCTCCACGACAATCGTATCTGGATGTCGCTCCCCCCCTTCGACAACGAGCTTGAGTGTCAAGTGAACTTTGAAATAAGCCATGTCGAATGTCAACTGCTGGAAGACACCTTCGATGTCGCGCCAGGTCCTCTGCTTCATCTTGACCATGAGCTTGCCGAGTTCTTCTTCGAGATGCTTCTCATCATCCCAGTAGCCTTCATCTCTGACCATTCGAAGCCCTCCCTATCTGCTTGGCCAACTCAGGAAGCAGCTCAGGACGCAATACCACTTCCAGTTTTGTTATCGAAGTCCCGTAGGTTGTCCGCTGGTCCTCTGATGCCCGCGAGAGAGCTGCCTTATCAGCAAGTACCTGATGGTCCTCGAACAGACAGACAATGCAATCCTCCTGGGTCGGCAGCCTGGCTTTCTTGATTGGGCAGTCGCCGACTTTGTTGCAGACCTCCCTCATCTTCCGGATGAGGTCTTTCACGATGTGCTCAGCGGATTTCTTCAACGACATCATCCTTCTGGTCACAGAGAGGACACTCGAAAACCTTGACGACCTGGAGACCGCCAATGACACCGAATCTCGCGCGATAAGCAGACACACCGTTCACGGTCTGGAGATGCACATCGGTCAATCGCATGTCATGCCCGTACTTGCACTGTCTTCCTGTCATGGCGATACCTCTGAGGGTGGTCGGGGACTCGTTCTTTATGGGTGGTTCGATTTTTCTGTCTGGAGGAAATGGCGATTCCCATTTTCAAAGCCCTTGGTTGAGTAGAGCTACGAGAGTTGAAAAAACCAAGTCCCCGACCATGTTGACTCACGACG
>Ga0315289_10001563_pt1 | contig 35701 bp, 34 predicted proteins | sample YL17G11_40_MG_FD_203452 | JGI IMG/M metagenome (GOLD analysis project Ga0315289, IMG submission 203452) | Sediment microbial communities from Yellowstone Lake, YNP, Wyoming, USA - YL17G11_40 | ecosystem: Environmental > Aquatic > Freshwater > Lake > Sediment | place: USA: Wyoming | collected...
CCCGGTTTTGCTGACTTTGCGTTATCTAGTGTCCATAGTCTTGCGTTTGGCGGCCATCACGGCGGGGGTCGGCCTGCTGCGTTTGCGGGAATGGGCCCGGCGGCTGGTCTTGGTTTTGGCCGGGTTTAACCTGTTGACGATTTATTGGAAGCACCCGATCCCGGTGATCTGGGCGGCGGCCCGGCGTTTTGTGGAGCAGCTGGCCGGCGCCTGTACGGCTGATCCGCGTTGCGGGCCGGAAAATCTGCCGCTGGTATTGAATTATTTTTCCGGCAAAATATTTTTTACCGCTTTATTCTGCGTTTATTTGGGCGAGTTATTGTTTTCCGGCAGCCTATTGTATTATTTCAGTCGGCCGGCGGTCCGCAAGCTGTTTAACGCGGCAAAAACATGAAAAAGCTATTAACTTTATTTCGTCAGGCTATAGCCATAACCCACACCGCGTTTCCCTTTATTCTGGTCTATTTCGCGGTAGGCGAGACGTTTTTGGAGGCTAACGCCCAGTTGGTCTGGCTGCGCACTCTTACGGTATTATCGCCGGTTCAAGTCGTAGGAGCGAACCTGATCAGGGTGGGCAGCCTGCTTTTGATGGTGGCGGCGGTAGCGGCAAAGATCGCCCTTTTCCCGGGTATATACGCCGGTATTGTCCGGCTGGCCGCCGGCGAGGAGATGGGCGTACGCGTGCGCGATTTTTGGCAGGATTGCCGCGGGTTCTGGAAAGTCACGGGGCTTGCGGGTTTTAGTTACCTTGCCGTTTGCATGATCGCCGGCCGCCTGTTTTTTTCAGGGGAATACCAGCGGCTGGCCGTTTACGCTGTCTTTGAGGTAGCGCTGTTTTTTTTCCTGGCCGATTGGATGATCAGGAAAAGGTATGGGTTGATGCCCGGCCGCGGCCGTTTTCCGGTTATGGCTTTGCTGGTGATAGCTTTTGTTTCGCTGGCCAACGCTTTTTTGGGCCGGTTCTGGGTCTTATTTCCCGGATCGGCGCGCGTTATGTCCCAGGCCGCGATTTTGGCGGCCGGATATATCCATGTTTTTGGTTTCAGCCTGGCCGCGCTGGCCATGGCCGATCGCTATAAGGACTTGCCGCGGTCTTTTGACCATAAAAAAGAACTGTATCTGGTCAGTCCGATCTGGATGGGCCTGTTGTCGCGTTTTATCAGCAATTTCGCGCGTTTCTATCCGCCGGCTTTTGCGGTTTTGCGCGCTTTGACGCCCCCGGATTATCATGTGCGCGACCTGGATTATCTTACCTGGCGGTCCGGTTATTACCGGCCGGGTAAGCTCGTGGCCATCACCTGCTTTACGATTAACAGTTACCAGGCTTACAAGGTAGCCAAAGAGTTTAAAAAGGCCGGTTCTTGCGTGGTCATGGGCGGGCCGCACGTTACCTGTAATGCGGATGAAGCTCTGGAATTTTGCGACAGCGTGGTCCTGGGCGAGGCTGAGAGCGTCTGGGCGCAGGTGATCAGCGATTACGAGGCGGGCAGTTTAAAGAAAATATACGAAGGGAAGCCTCTTGCCGATTTCTGGGCGGTCGGCCGTCAGGCGTTTGGCGATTTGCCTTTTTGGATGACTTCCTTTATGCTTGAGACCACCCGGGGCTGCAAATACGCTTGCGAGTTTTGCGCTATACCGGGACTGGCCGGCTCCGGCCTGCGGCACCGTCCCATGGAGGACGTGCTGGCGCAGGTGTTAAAAATAAAACGATCCGGCCACAACCCGGTTTTTACCGACAATAATATTTTCGGCGATCCGGTTTACGCTAAGGAATTGTTCCGAAGACTTGCCCCGCTTAAAATATCCTGGTCGGGTTCTTGCAGTATCGATATTGCCGATGACGCTGAAGCTTTGGGTTTGGCTAAGCAGAGCGGTTGTGATGTTTTGCTTGTCGGTTACGAAATAGTCAGCGGCTCGCCGGAGGCCGCCGGAAAGTTTTCCTACGCGGCTCGTTACCTGGAGTTGAGCCGTAAGCTGAAACGCGCCGGCATAAAGATCAAGGCGCATTTTATTCTGGGTTTTGACTCCGACGATCTGAGGTATTTTTTTAAAATGATCAGGTTTATTTTTCGCCTCAACCCTGAATACGCGGTGATATCGTTCTTGACGCCTTTGCCGGGTACGCGTTTATGGAAAAGGCTATTGGGACAATCGCGGATCACCAACCTTAACTGGCAGGCTTATGATTTGGGGCATCTGGTCTTTAAGCATCCCAGGCTGGGAGGTTTTGAGCTGACGGTTTTTAATCTGCTGCGCCACCCCATACATTTCTTTGGGTCTACCCTTGGCCGTTGGCACCTGTTCTGGCTTTTGGCGGTGCTTTTGTTTTTTAAGTAAAACCATTTTCCACACTCGGCATGGAAAATGGGGTCATTTTAGCCGGCGATAAAACACCGGCAGGTAGGCGATGGTCAGGATGGCTGTGGACAACAGGGCGATCAGCAGGATCTTGTAGGGCGTGGAAGAATGGGCCGGCGCGCTTATGCCTACGGCCAGGCCTAAAGCGATCAGGGATTGGGAACGCAGGTAATCTCTGGCAAAAAGTTTATCTACCAACCCCGGTACGCCGTACTTACGGCTGTAGCGTTCGCAAAGTCCGTATAAGGACAATTCTTTTGATTCACCGGCTATGTCTTTTTCGATCATGCGCAGGCTTATTGCGTGAACGCAAGTCAGCCGTTTTATTCCCGAGGCAGCGTCCATTTCTTGATAGAGCTTAGCGGTTGTGTCGTTGCCGGACAGTTCGGCCCTGACCGGGGGTAGGTCGATCAGGGCTTCAAACCAGCGCGAAACGTGTTCATCGCTTTCCAGGGAAGTTTTTATTGCGGTTATATTCATAGTAGCCGTGGTTGAAAATAAGATAAGCGGCGATGGCAAACAGGAAAAACAACGGGTTGAACCGCATGGTCGTGCCCAGGGCGGTGAATATCCCCACGTTAGCTAAAAAGAGGATAAAGGCGTTTAGGCCGGAAACGAAGGGGTCAAGCGGCCGCTTTATCAGGGCGAAGCGCAGTAAAAGCGGTATTGCCAGTTCTATGGCCAGTACGCCGAAGAATATCAGGGTGACCTTGCCCCAGAAACCCCGTTGTTTGCGGCTCCAGGGCGAGCCGTGCTCAGTGAACTTCAGTGAGGCCGCGGCGGTGGTGAATGCTAATTCGTTGCGGCGGAATTTTTCCTGGGCTTCTTCGGGGGTTTTGTCCACGGCCACGCAGGTGAAGGTGAACAGTTTGCCGTAGTGGATCGTCCATATTTGCGATGAGGCTACGTAAAGGGTTTTATCGCCGCTAGTCAGGGGGGTCAGGGCTTTCATCCATAAAGCTTTTTCTCCGTCCAGCTCGGCTTCGCCGGAATCTTTGATGGTGTCCCAGCCGGGGATGAGTTTCTGGGTCGCGAGGTAATCCATCAAGTCCGCGTTGGCTATTTCGCGGGTCTGTTGGGGCAGGGACTTGACCAGGACGTTCATGTTGACGGTGTTGTTTTCGGCGGGATTAGTCACCAGCACCGCGGATTTTTTGCCTTCCTGGGCCTTCCAGCCCTGGGGAAAAGTTATGGAGAAACCACTTTCTTTGTTAAGATAGGTATTGTCGGCTGCCATAGCGTTTGATATAAAGACCAGCACGAAAAACAATGTCCCGGATAGAAATAAGCGATGTTTGGGTTTCACGGCAATTATATTCTACCCCAAAAAATCACTTTGCCAAAGCCATTTTTTAAGGTAAAATGAAGCACAATAGAGTCATATGCGATGTCTAGCTTCATTCTCCGTAGCAGGAATTTAGCGAAGGAGAATAATTTTATGGATAATAAAAAGCTGATCATGTTCGCTTCTACCTGTATTGGCGCGGCTGTGCTGGGCGGCATCATGATGGGCAAGTTCGGCGCGATCGGCGGCGCGGCCATCGGGCTGTTCGTGCCCGGTTTTATGAGCAAGTATGCTCTGGAGGCCCGGCGTACCAAGTTCAATAACCAGCTGGTAGACGCGGTGACTTTGCTGGTAAGCTGTTTGAGGGCGGGTTTAAGTTTAAACCAGGCCATCGAGATCCTTTGTCAGGAGATGCCCGCGCCTTTGGCGGATGAGTTCAAAATAGTGCTCAAGTCCATACGTATCGGCGTGCCTCTGGAGGAAGCTTTTGTCGAGCTTTCCAGCAGAGTACCGCTGGAAGAGCTTAAGTTTGTGATCTCGGCGGTCCTGGTGGCCAGAGAGACCGGCGGTGATCTTCCGTCAGTGCTGATGAAACTGGTGGATACTTTGCGCGATCGGGCCAGATTGCGCGAAAATATCGCCACTTACACTATTCAGGGTAAAATACAGGGTTTTATCATGGGGTTTATCCCGGTCGGTTTTGTGATCATGGTGCTGCAGCAGAACCCGCATCATTTTGACGTGATGTGGGAAAAAGATATCGGCCGTCTGCTGATGATCTCAAGCGTCGTGCTGACCGTGCTGGCCTGGGCGCTGGTGTGGAAAATATCCAAGGTAGAGATATAATGGCTAACGCTTTTTTGATCGTACTGATACTGCTGGGCGTGTTTTTTATCTTTCGGGCGTTGCGTCCGGATTCTTCCAAGTCCCGATCCAGCGCTCTGGACGGGTTTGCGACTCGTCCGTCCCGGAAGCAGTTCGCGCCTACGGAGGCTATTCTTAACGGCCTGGGCGGTTTCAACGACCCGTTGGTCTCTTCCTTGCCTAAAATCGGCGATTTTTACCGCAAGTTTCTTCTGGAATCAGGTTCGGGTTTTACGCCGGGCGGCATTTTCTTCCTGAAAGAGATACTCGTGGTGGCGGCTTTCGTGGTGGTGTTCCTGATATTGCGGGTAGGTCAGCCGTTAGCCACTTTATTTGTTTTATTTCCTTTTTTCCTTCCCGAGCTGATGATCTGGCAGGCCCGTAAAAAGAGAGAATTTCTGATCATGCGCACCTTTCCGGAAATAGTGGACCTCTTAAGCCTGTGTTTGAGCGCCGGCCTGGATTTTACCGCCGCGCTTAAATGGATAACTGAAGGCAGGTTTATGTTCAATAATCCCATGGTGGATGAGCTGCGCAAGGTCAAAGACGAAATAACCCTGGGAAAATCACGGGCCCAGGCGCTTAAAAACATGGAACAGCGTTTGGGCATAATCGAGGTGTCTTCTTTGGTCAGGACGCTGGTAATAGCCGAGAACATGGGTGTGTCGGTAAGCGACGCCCTGGACCGATTTTCCGTGGACGCCCGGGACCGCCGGTTTCATCGCGGGGAACGCCAGGCCAGGGTTTCGGCCATAAAAATACTGTTTCCTTTGATATTTCTTATCCTGCCAGTGGTGGGCATCGTGATCATGGGGCCCATCGTGCTTAGATTCTCCGAACAGGGCTTCGGCCTGAAGATGTAAGGTCCCATGCGCAAAACCCACCCTATTCCCATTTTTTTATTCGTCATCGGTTTGCTTGCCCCGTTGGCCGTAGGCCTCACGGGGGGGCCTGTCTTTGCCGCGGCTCCCAGTGCTGACGAAGCAGACATTATCGAGAAAAGTAATATTTTTATCGATAAAAAAGATTACCGGAAAGCGGAAAGCGTCCTGGTCGCAGCTTTAGGAAAGTATCCGGACAGCCCGGGCATTTATTATAACCTTGGCCTGGTCAGTTATTCTGGAGGTAAGCTGGACAAAGCCTTGAGTTATTATCAGGAAGCGGACAGTCGTTCGTCCGGCAACCCTTATATTTATTTCGGGATGGCCCTTGTCTATCGAGATAAGAAGGACTATTCACGCGCCGTCATCTATTTCAAAAAGATACTTGCTTCGGCTCCCCAAAACCCTACCGCCAATTATTATCTTGCCAATACCTATGTGATGGCCGAGAATTATGAGCAAGCCGTTAACCACTTTTTGGCCGCGTTGAAGATATCCGGCCCTGACGCCGGTATCTATTTCAACCTCGGCAATTGTTACCTGGCCTTGAAAAATCATTCCCAGGCTATTTATGCCTACCAGAAAAGTCTCCAGCTGAACCCCGACGATGGGATGGCTTATTTTTATCTAGGAACGGCTCACCACGCTGCCGGCGATATAGCGCAAGCTCTGGAAAGTCTGGCTAAAGCTAAAATCCTGTTTAAAGCTAAGGGAGAAGATAAGGCGGCCGCTCAAGCTCAAACCTTCATAGATAAGATAAACTCAAAAAATGCGGGCGTTACGGACGCGAAGCGGTGAGGTTTTCCAGGGAACTGGTGTCTACGCCGGATTGTTTCAGCATCTTCAGGAACTGGCGCCATTTATCTTGTTCTGATCCTTCTAATCCGGGCAAGTTTTCTATAGTGTCCAGGCCCATGTCGGCGTATAATCGGCCGGCGAGAACGTAAGCGCCTTTGGCGATCATGCCGTGAACCCCGAGTTTTTTTACGGCCAGTATCGCCGAGGGAGTGGTTTTAAGCGCGTTTAAGGCCGCGGCCGAATCTTCGCCGGCAGGCCCGGTGCCGTCGGAGTTCAGATTGTCCAGTACGCCGGCCGCTTTGGGATAATTTTTTAAAAAATATTGCAGGCGCCATACTGCGACCTGGAATTCCTCAAAAGACAAGCCTATCCGGTCGAACCGGTTATAGATGAAACGATCATTGGGGTTGGCTTGAGCGATTTCCCTAAAAGTCAAAACTTCAGCCGCAGGTTGCGCGGTGGTATTTTGAGACCATGCCTTCGTGGGTATAAGCAGGCCGATAGATAATAATAGAAACATTAAAAAACGCATAATATGATTGTAACCCAAAAAACGCGTTTGGTAAAATGCATTCTTTTATGTTTCCTGCTGGCGCCGGGTGTTTTTGCTCAAAGCCAGCCGGTTGCTGATGTAGTAGAGAAACAGGGCGCGGATATCAGCGCGGATCACGACGCGGCCTTGTTTGACGCCATAAACCGGTTTTTATCCGGGGATCCGCAAAGCGCCCAGGCTATTTTAGAAAACATCAAAATCAAGGACCCGCTGGTGCTGACCTGGACCGGGCTGGTTCAGGAAGACGCCGGGGATGCGGCCGGGGCAGCCGTCTCTTACGCCCAGGCGATCAAGCGCGGCTGTGGTTTAAGCCTGCCGTATTATCGGTTGGCCAAAATACGATATCAACAGGGCTTGCTTGATGAGGCCGCGGCATGGTTTAAACAGGCTATCGTTATAGATCCGTCATTACGGCCGGCTTATTATTATCTGGCGGATTGTCTCCAGCGTAGCCACGATCCGCAAAAAGCATATCTGTGGGCTTTAAAGGCGGCCGCGTTTTATCCGGCTGTTCCCGGTCCCCTCCGGCTTTTCGCCGCGGTGAAAAAAGACCTTGGCCCGGATTATTTCAGGAGTTCAAGAGCCCTCAAAGACACACAACGGGCCCAGGCCCAGTTTAAAGAATACGTTCCCGTGGCCGGATCCGGCGCGGTCAGCGTGGGCCTGGCCAAAGGCATAGAGCGGTTTACTTTTCGCTGCGGCGGATGGTTTAAAGTGACTTCCGCGCCCGGGAAACGCTTTGACGGCGGCAAAGACCGGACATATCGGGTGGCGCTTAAAAAAGGCGTTTTTCTGATCATCAATGTGGATCAAGGAAAAGTCATGTCCGCCATGCCCGGTCCTTTAAACATAGTGTCCGGCGGTTCGCCGTTTTATATCTTTGACCTTGATTACGGCCAAGGCGGTTTTTGGCACAAGAAAATAGACCGGTCTTTCCGTGGCGCGCTTAAAGTCTTTGAGCATGGCGGCAAGATCACTTTGGTCAATGAGCTGAGCCTGGAGGATTACCTTTACGGTGTGTTGCCGGCCGAAATATCCACTGATAGCGGCGACGCCGCCCTCAAGGCCCAGGCTGTGGCTGCCCGTACTATCGCCGTACGTTACCGCGGCCGCCATAAAAAAGAAGGATTTGATTTTTGCGCCGATGTCCATTGCCAGGTCTACCAGGGCATGTCGGTGGAACAACCCCAAGCCAGTAAAGCGGTGGACGAGACCCGAGGCCAGGTCCTGGTGTTTGCCGATAAACCCATCGAGGCTTTTTATCACGCTGATTGCGGCGGGGCTTTACGCAGCGACGCTTTTGGCCCGGCAGGTTATCTCAAGACCCAGGTTGACGCCGATTCAGGTGACCTGCCGACGTCTGCTTACCGGATTTTCCGGTGGTTCTTGCGGGACGAGCCGGCGTTTTGCCGCGGTACCGGCTCAAGTAAGTTCCGCTGGCAGAGGGTATATGACCCGGAAGATTTCCTGTTGTCGTTTGGTTATCCCATCAGCGATCTACAGGATATTGATACCGGTTTCCGTGGAGAGGGCCTGCGTTATAACCAGGTCAAGATCACAACCGTTGCCGGCACAAAAGAGCTGTCCGGCGATTTGAGTATCCGGACTTATTTCGACCAGCTTAAAAGCAGCGCCTTTCTTGTCCAGATAAAGCGTTCGGCTGACGGCAAACCAGGCATGCTTTTGTTCTGGGGCGCGGGGTTCGGCCACGGCAGCGGCCTTTGCCAGGACGGCGCGGCCGGCATGTCAGGCGCCGGCTTTGATTATCAGGCGATTCTTGCGCATTACTACCCCGGCGCCGAGCTTAAGAAAAAATATTGATACCTAAACCGGTCTTCCATCGTTATTTTCAATCAGACAAAAATACGCACTATCGGATACTTTTTTGTCTATACGGATTTCGCGGGAAATCCGGCTATGCGGAAAACACGGGAGCGAGAAGGCCAGGTAAGATTTTTCCATTGACAATATTTAGCCTAAGATGTACGATTAAGTCACATTGGAGGGGGCTATGCAGAACCATATTGCGATATTTAAGGGTACAAAAATCAGGAAGACCATTCATGACGGTGAGTGGTGGTTCTCGGTGATTGACGTTGTTGAGGCGCTTATAGATAGCGCTGATGCTGGAGCATATTGGCGAAAGCTGAAAGAACGTTTAAAAGAGGAAGGGAGTGAAGTCGTGACATTTTGTCACGGGTTGAAATTACTTGCTCCCGATGGCAAAATGCGTGAAACCGATTGCGCTGATACTGAAGGAATGTTTCGCATTATCCAATCTATTCCTTCCCCCGTGATCATATGGATGATTTTGAGCTTATTTTTACCATGCTGGGCGAGCGTTCGACCACAGAGATCCATCGCACCGAAGATTCACAAGGGATTCCCAAGCTTAAATCCGACGCCAAAGCCGGCGGTAAAATAGCCGGTAACGCGCGCAAGGCGCTGGAGAAACGCCTTAAACGGCCAATCGTATCCGGGCATAATTATTTGAAAGAGCCGGAATCGCAAAAGAGATTGCCTCATAAGAAAGAATATTGACAAAATCCTGCAATATGGTATAAAAACCTTTATCTTTTCGCGGCTAATCCATCAATCGGAGGTTTAAAAGTGAAGAAAAAGACTAAATTTTATGCCGATCTCCAGCGTAATTGGGTGTTGGTCGACGCTAAGGGTCAGATCGCGGGCAGGCTGGCCACGAGAGTCGCCTTGATCCTCAAAGGTAAGACTAAACCCACCTACACGCCTAATCAGCTTTGCGGCGATAAAGTCATCATCATCAACGCTAAGCAGGCCGTGTTCACCGGCAAAAAACTCGACGATAAAAGGTATGACCGTTATTCCGGTTATCCCGGCGGCATAAAGGATATACCGCTTAAGACCCTCAACGCCAAGAACCCCTGCAAAGCCATGTATCTGGCGGTCAAGGGCATGCTGCCTAAGGGCTGGTTGGGCCGGCGCATGATCAGGGACCTAAAAATATATCCTGATGCCGAACATAAACAGATAGCCCAGAGTCCCAAGGCGATTACCGTATAAGTAAATCAGAGGGGTATTTTTATGGAAGAAAAAGTTGCGATGGAAGACAAAGCCGTAATGGAAAAAAAGGTTTTATACGCGACCGGACGGCGTAAAGACGCTACAGCCAAAGTGTGGCTTTTTACCCCCGGCACCGGCGAGTTTAAAGTCAACGGCCGCCAGGCCGACAGTTATTTTGTGACCGTGGACCAGAAGATGCTGGCGCGCCGGCCTCTGGCCGCGATAGAGGCCGCGGCTAAATTCGACGTGAAAGCCAAAGTCATGGGTGGCGGTATTAACGGACAAGCCGGAGCCGTGAGCCTCGGTATAGCCAGGTGTTTGATCAAACTTGATCCGGCTTTGCGGCTTACCCTCAAAAAAGACTCTTTGCTTACCCGTGATCCGCGGACTAAGGAACGTAAGAAATACGGCCGCAAAGGCGCTCGGCGCAGATTCCAGTGGACCAAACGTTGATCTTGGCCAAGCATATTGGAAAATCACTACAGAGGCGGGAGAACATATCCCGCCTCTGTTAGTTTTGGTCCGCTTGACAATTTTCCGACCCTGCGATAAGGTATTTAAGCTATGTTTCATCCGATTGAAGAGATCTTAGAGGATGTCAAAGCCGGCAAGCCGGTCATCGTGGTAGACGATGAATCCCGGGAGAACGAAGGCGACCTGGTATTGGCCGCGCAATTCGCTGATGCTTGCGCCATAAATTTTATGATCAAAGAAGGCCGGGGCCTGGTATGCGTGCCGCTGACTAAAAGCCGCATTGAGGGACTGGACCTGGAGCCGATGCAGCGTTCCACCAGCCGCGACCCTTTCAAGACGGCCTGGCGCATGTCGGTGGACGCCGCGCAAGGTATCACTACCGGCATATCCGCCCATGACCGGGCCAGGACCGTGCGGGTATTGGTCGAGGCGGCCAGCAAGCCCCAGGACCTGGTAAGGCCCGGGCATCTTTTTCCCCTGGAAGCCAAAGACGGCGGAGTGCTGGTGCGCGCCGGGCATACCGAAGCGGCCGTGGATTTGAGCCGGTTGGCCGGTCTAAATCCTGCCGGGGTCATCTGCGAAATAATCAAGGAAGACGGTTCGATGGCCCGCCTGCCGGACCTGGTAGAATTCAGTAAAAAACATTCGTTAAAAGTTTGTACTATAGCAGCGCTTATTGAATACCGCCGCAGGAACGAAAAGCTGATCAATCTTGTCGAGAAAGTAAAGATGCCCACCAAGCACGGAGATTTTACCCTGTATCTTTATGAATCGCTTCTGGATTCAAGCGAACATATCGCGCTGGTGCGCGGAGAGCTTGGCCTAAGCCCGGTATACGTACGGGTACACTCGGAATGTTTTACCGGCGACGTATTGGGGTCGCGGCGCTGCGATTGCGGCCGCCAGCTCGAGGATACGCTTGCGATCATCGCTGGATCCGGCGGCGTGCTTTTGTACATGCGCCAGGAAGGCCGGGGCATCGGCCTTAAAAACAAAATAAAAGCTTACGCTTTACAGGATAACGGCGCCGACACGCTTGAAGCTAATAAGATCCTGGGGTTTCCGGCGGACCTGCGTGATTACGGGCTCGGCGCCCAGATACTGGCTGACCTGGGCGTAAAAAAAATAAGGCTTCTGACCAATAATCCCCGCAAAATAATCGGCCTTGAAGGTTACGGCATGGAGATAGTGGAGCGGGTAGCGCTCACTTCCGGTCCCTGCGACGATAATTGTAAATATTTGGACACCAAAAAGAATAAAATGGATCACTTATTGTAAAGGAGGTAACATGAAAGAACTAAAAGGGAACTTTTCCGGTAAGGGCAAAAAGATCGCCATAGTCATCTCGCGGTTCAACGAGTTTATTTCCGGTGAGCTTTTGAGCGGCTGTATCGATACGCTTGAGAAGTCCGGCGTTAAGGCCGAGGACGTTTCGGTGTTATGGCTTCCCGGGGCTTTCGAAATACCCCAGGCCTTAAGCAAACTCGACGTCAAAAAGTTCGATGCCGTGATCGCTCTGGGCGTGATCATCCGGGGCGATACGCCTCACGCTGATTACATCGCCGCGGAAACGGCCAAAGGCATAGCTAAAGTCGCGATCGAGGGCGGCGTGCCGGTGACCTTCGGCGTGATCACCGCCGATACGCTTGAGCAGGCCATTGAGCGGGCCGGGACTAAACAGGGGAATAAAGGGCGCGATGCCGCGCTTTCAGCGTTGGAAATGGCGAATTTATATAGCCAATTATAATAGCGTATTGCGTATAGCGTGTAGCGTATAATCGATCCGGTAAGTATCCGGGATTGTATACGCTGAACGCTATCCGCTAAACGCCAAATACTATGCGTTCCAGAACTAAATCCCGCGAAATAGCCTTACAGATCCTTTATCAGATCGAGATAACCGGCGCGGCCGCCGGTCCGACGCTGGATGCGTCGCTTATTGCCGGGCCCCAGGAGCCGGAGGTCGCTGATTTTGCCCGCGTGTTGATCGAAGGGGCTCTGGCCCATGCGGCGGACATCGGCGGCCTGCTGAAAAAATACGTCAAAAACTGGGACGTATCCCGCATGGCCGTCATCGACCGCAATATACTGCGCATGGCCTGCTTTGAACTGCTGTATCTGGAAGGCGTTCCGCCCAAAGTAGCCATCAACGAGGCCATCGAGCTGGCCAAGCGTTTCGGCGACGTGGATTCCCCCCGTTTCGTCAACGGCATCCTCGACAAGATATACAAGACCGAGCGCAGTGAGAAAAGCTAACCCCGCCTACACTACGTTCGGCGGGACTTGCTGGATTGCCCTCACGGGCCCAATCAAGGTGCAGCGTGCCTGAATTAAATACTTTGGGATTTTGCGATCTGCATATACACTCCATCTATTCCGACAGCGATCAGACCTTGGAAGACATTTTTGGCGCGGCTAAAAATTCCGGGTTGCGCGCGATCGCGGTGACCGACCATGACACTGTGAATGGTGTAGAGCCGGCTTTGCGGTTGAGCCGCGATAGCGGCGTTGAGCTTATCCCGGGCATAGAGTTGAGCGCTGAGCAGGCCGGGGAGGAAGTGCATCTTTTAGGTTATTTTTTCGATCACCACAGTCCTTTGCTGGTCCAGGCCCTTTCGGGCATCAGGGACATGCGATCCAGGCGCCTGGAGCTTATGGCGGATAAACTTATCGGCTTGGGACTTGACGTGGATAAAGCTGAGCTGTTCGCTTATATCGGTAACGCCCAGCCTACGCGTTTACATTTGGCCATGCACATGGTAAGACGAAACATCGTCCATGACCTGCGGGACGCTTTTCGGAGGTTTTTATCACCGGGCAAACCCGGATACGTGTCCAGGTTTAAGTTCAACGTCGGTGAAGCCGTACGGTTAATCAGGGACTGCGGGGGATTGGTGTTTATGGCTCACCCGCACCTTATATCCAGTCCGGAGCAGGCCATTGCCGTGATTGCTTGCGGTATTGACGGCATGGAGTTGGTATACCCCAACATGCCGGCGGCCAAGCTTGAAAATTTTCGTAGTCTTACCGCCCGGCGCGGATTACTTGCCTGCGGCGGAAGCGACGCCCATGGCAGTTACAAAGAATTTACCAAAGTGGGAGGCGTCCGCGTTCCGTATGAGTATGTGCAGAAGATGAAAGAAAAACTGAATAGAGATCAACATGGATAAAGATGCTTTTTATATGGGGCTTGCCTTGGATTTGGCTAAAAAAGCCCAAGGTAATACTTCGCCTAACCCTATGGTCGGCGCGGTGCTGGTCAAATGCGGACGTGTCATCGGCCAGGGTTGTCACCAACGGGCCGGGCTGGCTCATGCCGAAATCGTTGCTTTCAAGCGTTGCCGCGTCAGCCCTGCCGGCGCGACTTTATACGTAAACTTAGAGCCCTGTGCCCATTTCGGCCGCACGCCGCCTTGCGTGGACTTAGTGATCAGGCGCGGTATAAAGCGGGTAGTGATCGCTACGCTTGATCCTAACCCTTTGACGGCCGGTAAGTCGGTTAAAAAGATGCGCGCCGCCGGTATTAAGGTCAGTGTCGGGGCCCTGGCCGCTGAAGCGGTCAGGCTAAACGAGATCTTTTTTCATAACATGAAAAAAAATATGCCGTATGTTTCGGCCAAGTGGGCCCAGTCGCTTGACGGCAAGCTGGTCTCTTGTAAGGGCCGGTCGAAATGGATCACCGGCAAGTCAGCCCGCCGCCTTGCCAAGAGTTTACGGGATAAATATGATGCTGTGCTGGTGGGCGTAAACACTGTGATCAAAGACGACCCGCAGCTTAACGGTTTACGTAAAATCCCTTTTAAGGTCGTGCTTGATCCAGCCGGCCGCCTGCCTCGCCGGTCGGAGCTGGCGAGAAAATACGCCGATCGATTGATCGTAGTAAAAGGGAAGCGCGGCCGCATAGATTTAAAACAGGCCTTAAAAAGACTTTACCGAATGGGTATTACGTCGGTGTTTGTGGAAGGCGGCGCTAAAACGCTGGGCGGTTTCTTTGACGCAGGGTTAGTGGATAAAGTCTATTGTTTTATCGCGCCCAAAATCCTAGGCTCGCAATCCGCGCTTTCGGCAATCGGCGGCAAAGGCTTCACTTCGCCCAATAATTGCCCGGTCCTAAAAGACCTCGAAATTATGCCCATAGGCCTTGACTTACTGCTAACCGGTTACCCCCAGGCCTAGCCGAACAAGCCTTTCCTGTATTATTTCTAAGAATCTTTCCTGTTTTTCCTGGTCAAGCCGGGAAGCGTCTACGATCTCCTTTAAAAGGGTGAATTTCTTTTCAAATTTTTCGTAGCGCACCTTTAGGGGTACGTTCAGATACTCGGCTAAAATGTCAAAATCTTTGCGGCGCAGTTTATTTCTTTTGCCGTTGAGGGTTATGGCTGAATCTTCTTCCTGGGGGATGACCAGGGTTGAACAGACTATATCGTAGGCCGGGGTCAGGCGCGCGTCATCACTATCTCGATAGGCGATAGAGTAATTTTTTAGATGGGCGTCGCCGTTGCCCAGGACAAAGTTCAGTACGACTTGTTCAAAAAACAACTGCGTGTCGTATCCCGGTGCCGAAGATATTTCTTTTATCTTGCGAGCTATTTGTTCCACCGACCCTTTATATTTATCGGTTTGCTCAAGTATCTGGGTGAAGTCTTCCTGATGGATCTTTACGCCTTTTTCCCGGTCAAATCTTTTGACCAGATAAGCGAGGCTGTTGTCTTTTAAGCCGATAAGACAATGAAGAGGTACGGATATGCCTAATGCTTGCGCGATATCCATGCAACAGGTCTCGTTTTCCGGGATATTGGGAAATGTCGGAGTCTGCGGTTTTAAGATATATTCGCCGCCTTCTGCCGTGGGGACCAGCAGATCGTGTTTTTTATCGAGTTTCAGCGATAATTTAGGCTGGACTCCGGAAATAGAAAGCCGGCCGGCTAGTTTTTGCGCTTCCCGGGAAATGTCGGCCAGGCCGAAATCTATGGCCGGCCATTGGGAAGCATTGAACATGGCTTTAAGAAATTTTTCGTCTTGCATGTGATTATTCCAACGGCCTTACGGTCACCGCGCCGATAGTGTCGCTCCCGGCGCTGGCCAGCAATAAGCCGAAAGCGTCTAGGCTGTCTACTTTTTGTGTGGCGCTCACGATGTCTAAATACCAGCCTTCCGGCAAAAGTCCTTTAAAAAAAGAGAAAAGTTCTTTTGAGTGGTAAGGTTCCTGGCGAGGATGTAGAGATGCGGATATGGAGATATTTTTTTCCAGAAATCCCGGATCGTATTGGAAAGTATAGCCGTCCGTGGTCTCGGTGATGTGGCCGGCCAATTCGTTTTTATAAAATACCTGCGCTTTTCTTAATGTTTCCATTTTAGCTCCAGTGTATAACCGAGGAAATCCAGGACCTGCGTAAGCTTGTCTAGGCGGATAGTTTTTTTACCCTGCTCCAGCTCGCGGATAAACCGTAAACCTACCCCCGCGCGCTTAGCAAATTCTATCTGGGTCAAACCGTTTTTCTTACGTAATAATTGTATTTGCTCAGCTATATCCATCACAACCTAAATATACCACCTATAGGGTATAATTACCACTATTTTTTGTAAATCTTATACCCTATCGGGTTAAATATGGGCTGTACTATACCTGTAAGGGTATAAAAAACTATTATTTTAAGGATTTTTACCGGAAAAACGGTAACAATTAATATACGGCTGCCGTATATCAAGGGAATTTTGGCAAAGCAGGGTATATCTATGGAAATTAAAGCATTACCGGAGTTTCAAAGGTTTCTTTTAGAGCGTAAACTGGCGACAGCAAAAACCGCGCCGTTTTATAAGAAGATTTTTTGATTATCTTAAGTCTATCGGTCGCGATATTCTACTACCCCGTTACAGGGATTTTGCTTGCCCAAACCTTGCGAATCGTTAAAATAGATTCATGAAACAATTCGACCGCTTAGTCGAGATCATCAAGAAACTGCGTTCGCCTAAAGGCTGTCCCTGGGACCGGGCGCAAAAGGTCACGGATTACGAGCGGTATTTGCTGGAGGAAGCTTACGAGCTGATCGAGGCTATCCGTAAGGCTAAGGCCGCAGCCGTTGAAGAAGAACTGGGCGACCTTTATCTTATTTTGACCATGCTGGTCCAGATGTACTCGGAAAAAGGCAAGTTCACTCAGGGCCAGGTCCTCGACGGTATCTGCGACAAGCTGATCATCCGGCACCCTCACGTGTTCGCCGATAAGAACCTTAAAGATAAAGATAAGGTCCTGGCTTACTGGATACGCCACAAGGCTAAAGAGAAGAACCGCAAGACCGTCAAAGACCGTTTGCCGACTATTGCCCCGGCTTTGCTTTTGGCGGAAATATCGCTTAAAGAACAGCATTACCTGGATAAAATAAAGGGCCGCTCGAAATCCGCCGCCGCAAAAAGCCTGGGTGATGATATAATAAAGCAGGTCAAGGCTTTGGCCGGATCCGGAGCCCAGGATAAGGTTTTGGCTGATTTACTTTACGACCTTTGCCGGCTGGCGTTTATCCACAAATTACAGCCGGAAAGCCTGCTGCGGGCGAAGGTGCTTAACGAGGCAGAAAAAATACTGTATTAGGCGGCATAACTATGCCCAAAAGTAAACGCTCTTAGGGCCGGGCAGGCCCAAGCGCGAGCGAGGCGCCACCAGGCGCCGCAGCGTTTTACGGTTGGGCATAGGTATGCCGCAATTATAGAATTCAAGCGTTATGTCCGACGTATATTTTTTAAAATGCGATTACGCGGGGTTGCTTAAAACACCCGGTCTTTTACTTAAAGGCTTGGAACAGTCTGGTCTTTTAGCGACAGTCAAGCCCGGCGATTTCACCGCTTTAAAAATACATTTCGGCGAGCAAGGCAATAAGTCGTACATCAACCCTAATTTTCTTATTCCTTTGGCCCGGCACTTACGCAGCAATTTAAAAGCCAAACCGTTTTTCTTTGAGACCAACACCCTTTACCACGGCCAGCGCATGAACGCAATTGACCATACAAATCTGGCTTTTGGCCATCAGTTCGGCAAAGTCAATCTGCCGATAATCATCGCTGATGGTCTTAAAGGCAACGATTATATCGAGGTCGCCGTAAATCAAAAACATTTCCAGACCTGTTATTTAGCTGCGGCTTTAAAAGAAGTGGATTGTATCTTAGCCTTATCGCATTTTACCGGCCACATGCTTACTGGCTTTGGCTGCGCGATAAAGAACTTAGGCATGGGCTGCGCTGCCCGCCGAGGGAAGCTCGCCCAGCATTGTATGGTCAGCCCGGTTATTTTGGATAAACGCTGTGTTTCCTGCGGTTTATGCAGCCAAAACTGCCCGGCAAAGGCCATCGAAAAAGGCGCGGCCTGCCTGCCGGCAGGCAGGGTTTGTTATGTGGTTAATAAAGAAAAATGCATCGGCTGCGCTCAATGCCTTTCAGTATGCTCGCATCAGGCGGTCAACATCGTCTGGTCAGAGGATGCCACTACCATTTCTGAGCGGCTGGCTGAATACGCTTTGGCCGTGGTAAAGGGTCGCCGTTGCCTCTACGTAAATTTCGCGCTTTACATCACCCAGGAGTGCGATTGCATGAACAAGGAAGACAGGGGTTTCGCGGCTGATCTGGGCCTGTTTTTTTCCCGCGATCCGGTGGCCGCGGATAAGGCCTGTGTCGACATGATATTGCGGCAAGAAGGCCGCGACGCTATAAAAGAGATACACCCCCACATAAACTATATGCACGGTCTGGAATACGCCCAAAAGATCGGCTTGGGGAGTCTGGAATACAGATTGGTCGAGATTCGCCTCGAGGCTTAGCCGCTTCGATCGGAGAGGACCTATCTCCGCATATTTTGACCGTTAGCAAAAATTGTTGCTTTAAAATTTGACATGTATCAAATTTTGCGGTATACTTAAATTGCTATGAAAAGGTATCTAGAAGCGCAAATAGTAAAGGACCTAGGTAAAAAAATGGTGTTTTTAGGCGGGCCGCGTCAAGTCGGTAAGACTACGCTGGCTTTGCAGATAATCGCCGATCGCAAGGGGTATTTGAACTGGGACATCCCCGAACAGCGCGAAGCTATTTTAAAGCGCGAGTTGCCGCCGCAAAAGATGTGGGTGTTTGACGAGATCCACAAATACCATTCCTGGCGCAACTTTCTTAAAGGATTATTTGACCAATATCGCCAGACTAAACAAATATTGGTGACCGGCAGCGCCCGGCTTGATCTGTATCGGTTTGGCGGCGATTCTTTGCAGGGGAGATATCATTTTTTACGTTTGCATCCGTTGTCGGTGGCGGAACTGGGTATCAGCCAGCCGGCTGATTTTATGCGGTTACTTGAATATGGAGGGTTCCCTGAGCCGTTTTTGGGCGGTTCGGCGGTAGAGGCTAAGCGTTGGTCGCGAGAGTATCGGACGCGTTTTTTATGCGAAGACCTTGTGTCTTTGGAAAGGGTGCAGGATCTGGGTAACTTAGAGTTGTTGGTTATGCGCCTGCCGCAGTTGGTAGCAAGCCCGTTATCTTTAAACGCTTTACGCGAAGATTTGCAGATCAGCCATAAGACTGTCGCGCACTGGGTGGATATTTTAGAGCGGATGTATGCGATTTTTCGTTTATCGCCGCTTGGCGCTCCGCGTATCCGCGCCGTAAAAAAAGAACAAAAACACTATCAATATGATTGGGCCTTGGTCCCGGAAAAACCACAGCGTTTCGAGAATCTGGTAGCCGCTCATCTTTTAAAATGGGTGCATTTTCAGGAAGATGTGTTTGGCCGGGATATAGAATTGCGTTATTTTAAGGACAGGGAAGGCCGGGAAGTAGATTTTGTGGTAGTTGAAAACAGCCAGCCTTTATTGTTGGTAGAATGCAAATGGGCTGACGATGTGGTAAGTAAGCCGTTAAAATATTTAAAATCTCGTTTTCCTAAGGCTGCGGCTTGGCAGATACACGCTACGGGTAGCAAAGATTATCAGACTCCTGAAGGTATTCGCGTGGCTCCGGCGCTGACGTTTTTGAAAGATTTGATATAAGCAGGTAGGGGGGGCAATGGCCAATATTGAGATTAAGATCGGCGATATTACCCAGGAAGACGTGGACGTGATCGTCAACGCCGCCAACACTACGCTTTTGGGCGGGGGCGGGGTAGACGGGGCGATCCACCGGGCAGCCGGGCCAAAGCTTTTGGAAGAATGCCGTAAACTGGCTGGCTGCGTATGCGGCCAAGCCAAGATCACTAAAGGTTATGGTCTAAAAGCACGTCATGTCATCCACACCGTTGGTCCGGTCTGGCAAGGCGGTGAACATAAAGAGGACGCGTTGCTATCCAGTTGCTATCATGACTGCCTGCGGCTGGCGGTGGAGCACGGCCTTAAGACCATCGCCTTTCCGGCTATTTCTTGCGGCGCTTACCGTTTCCCGCCGGAACGCGCCGCGCGGATCGCCCTTAAGACTGTTAACAATTTCCTGCCTTATAATCCCACCATAGAAAAAGTCGTTTTTGTCTGTTTTGAGCAGGCGATGCACGATATTTATCAGCAGGAAAAGGGTAAATAATCAAGCGTGTGCCCCCTTTTTTAGCCGCGGTAAAACCACTTTAAACGCTGTCCCCTTACCGGGTTCACTGGTCACGGTGATATCGCCGTTGTGTTTTTTGATTATCCCGTAAGATACCGCCAGCCCCAACCCGGTGCCTTTACCGCGCAGTTTGGTGGTAAAAAATGGCGTAAATATTTTCGCTACGTCCTCTTTTTTTATCCCCATTCCGGTGTCGATAAACTCGATTATAACGTCATCCCCCTGCTCGGACAGCCTGGTCCTTATAGTAAAACTTCCGCCTTCCGGCATGGCGTCGCAAGCGTTGGCAAGCATGTTAAGGACCACTTGTTGGAGCCTGCTTTTATCTGCCCATACCTGCAGGCCGGCGCCGTAATCCTTGATAAGTTTGACTTTGTTTTTAGCCAACTGGCAATTGGAAAAACTTAATGTAGCCTCAACGATATCGTTTATATCCACCGCGCTGAACTCGTCTTTAGTCTGGCGGGCAAAGGAAGTCAGGTCGTTGATCACTTTGGCCATATGCTCCGCGGCTTTGATCATGTTCAGCACGTCTTCATGTTTCTGGGTCTGGGGGTCTAACTCGTCGCGAAAGATCCCCAGTAGGTTCAAAATACCGGTTAAAGGATTATTCAGTTCGTGGGCAACGCCGGCGGCAAGAAAGCCGATCGCGGAAAGTTTCTCGGCCTGGACTAATTCCTCCTGGCTTGATTTTAAATCCCGGGTCATCTGGTTAAAGATACCGGCCAGCTCGCCGATCTCATCGTGGGAGGCGGTTTCGACCCGATAATCAAGGTCTCCTTTGCCGATGGCTTCGGCCCCTTTTTTAAGGCTCTCGAGCGGCAAGACCAGGTAGTTGATGCTATAATATAAAAAAAAGCCCAGCATGGTCAGCGCGATGATAAATATCACTACCGCCAAAGAAGCGATGCGCCGTTTTATGGTGTTAATATAGTCCAGGGAAAAACCCTGAATAAACGTCCAGCGTTCCCGGTTTATTTCAACTGGTTTGATGATGATCCCATACCCCTGGGAGCGGTTGAGTATGGTTTTTTCAGCCGGATGACCATTTTTTAATTCGGGGTAATAGTCATAGGCGCTCATCCCGATAAATTCGGCCTTATCGCCAAGATAAATCACACCGTCGGGTTTCACTATCCACCAGAACAGGAAATTCTGGTCCTTGGCAAGTTCGCTCAGGCTTTCAAAGGGCCAGCCATATTCCACGTAGCCGGTCTCGATCTGTTTAGAAATAAAAGAGGCCGCTATCTGGTTCTCTTTGAGGATGTTTTTTTGCGCTTCAGCGATCTCCATAGAGGCAGTGAAATAGCCTACGGCAGAGGCTATTACCATAAAGGCGATAAAGACAACCAGGTATATTTTCCAAAATATCTTCACTTTTCTTTTGCCTCTTTACCGATGACTACCAGCGATTCGACAAGATTAGCATTGATGTTTCTTATCCCGGGAACCGGGCCCTGCTCCCCATGGGTAAATACGCCGATAAATGGGATATCGCCCAGTACATTGTTTACCAACAAAGGTATTTTAAAACGCTCTTGGGGCGGCACAGACATGGCCATGCCTGTGCAGACGACAAAAATACCAAACTCTCCGTCTTTTGATTTTATTAAACCCCTTCTTAGGGCTTCCTCGGGCACTTTCTCAGACCGGCTGATAATAGCCTGCCAGTTGCTGGCCATCAAATATATTTTACTGCCTTCTTCTATGGTCGTGCCCAGGGTTAGTTTTTTTGCTGCTAAATCCGCCGGCGTGGGGGCAGGATGCACGCAACAAAACGCCATCGCGCCCTTGTCGCCGCGCAGTTCCCGGGCAAGCGGATGCCTTGCTGTATAGCCAACAACTTCATTGTAACCTAACTTTTCGATTTTTTCGTAAAGACCGCCGCCCAGCCATTGATCATACACGTCTAAAGCCGGTTTGTTGTCGATCTCATAGATAACGTTATTTTTAGCTTTGGTCGCGATACCGCTGACATCAGTGACTTTAAAGCGTGACTCGAACTCCCAGCCGATCTTGCGATCGGTATATATCGCGGTCAACACCAACCCTTTTTTATAAACGGCCTGGCCGGTCATCTGCTTCCATATACCGGTCAAAGTCTCATCGCCGGCGTTACCGCCGATGACCGGTGTTTCTTTGCCGACGACTTCGGCAATGCCGTCCAGCATTTTGACTTCATCGCCCGCGACAAATGTTCCGGACATCAATATTATATCCGGCGGCGCATCGTTTGTAGACTTACCGGCGTCGGCAAGCGCTTTTAATACGGCGGTTTTACCGGCTTCTTGCGTAGAGCCAAAATCGTCCAGATCGATCCCGCTCACCCCGAATTTTATATCCGGCGAAGATACCAGCAGTATCGCAAGCGATCCGGTTTTACCGACATGCAAGCCTTTGTTAGTCATCACTCCAAAGCTTGAGGTCATCCCGTGTATTTTGACATCATCGCCTAATTGCTTTTTTAGTTCGTCATGTATCTTTTTCGCGTCATAGCGCACGGTAAAAGCAACGTAGGCGTAGTGAGGTTTTCCTTTCAGCCCGGATTTGGCTTTAGCGACAGCCTCCAAAATGGCCTGGATTTCATCGTCGCTGACGCTTGAGCCTACGGCGGCCCCGGACGGCTCAAGCGATACCGGCGCGTTTTTTGCCGGTTTTTTAAGAGTGAGCTCAAAGCGCTGGGGGCTCCGCGCGAACAATAAAAGCAATAATACTACGGGAATAATCACCACCAAGAACATCAGCATAAAAATCTTTTTCATCGGTGACTCCTTTTTGCGATAAGTCCGTTAGGCGCTTTACGCTTAATATATTTTACTGCCTCAATAACGGTTGACAAGTCAAATCGGGGTGGGCGGCAGTTGAGCATTTTTGAAAAATTTCCCTGATTTATAAGGTATAATATCCGCATGCCTTCCCGAAAATCCCCTGAAGTAGTGGTGGTCGAGGCTTCGGCCGGTAGCGGCAAGACCTACGCTTTGGCCAAGCGCTATCTGGAACTTTTGCTTGATCCGCGCTTATCGCAAAAGCAGATTCCCTTGCGCAGTATTCTGGCCATAACTTTTACCAACAAAGCTACGGTCGAGATGAAGGAGCGTATTTTAGAGCTCCTGAAAAAAATAGCTTTTGACCGGTTTTCCAGCCCTCAGGAAAAATCCGATATTCTAAGCGATCGGGAGATCCCTTTTGCCGATCTGCAAAAACAGGCCGTTAGGGCCATGGATGAGATAATCGCTCATTATAATTTTTTCAGCGTCCAGACCATCGACTCTTTTATTAACGCAATGCTTTTGGGTTGCGCGTTGAATATCGACCGCTCGGCCGCTTTTAAAATCAAGCGCGATTACCGCGCTTACCTTGAGTATTCCCTGGATAAGACCATTGCAGACGCCGCCAGCGATAAAAAACTCACGAAATTGCTGGAGGATTTTTTAGAGCATTATTTGTTTGTGGAAAACCGTAACGGTTGGTTCCCCAAGAAAGATATTTTGATCCTGATGCAGTCGTTGTTTGCCCAGGTCAACAAATACGGCGGGGATTTCGCGCCCTATCAAGGTAAAAGCAAGGCAGTGATCGCTTTAAAAAGGAAAGTGTTTGCTGATATCCAGTGGTTACAACAAAATCTGCCCGAAGGGATCAACGCTCAATTTACCCGAACTCTCGAAACGTTTTTAGCTAAAAATACCGATATCTTCGATATTCAGAGCCTGCCGGAAAAATTTAAGAATCCTGATCCGCCGATGAATAAAGATAAAAACGCGCCCCAAAGTCTTTGTAAAAAGTGGAAAAAGATAAACAAAGACCTTATTGAGCTGATCGAGCTTGACGCCACGGCGGCTTATAATCCGTATATTAACTTGTTTAATTTGATGCTGGCTAATCTTTCCGGGCTTTCCCGCAAAGATGACGTGCTTTTTTTAGAAGAGCTTAACCGAAAGGCGCGCGGTTTGTTCGGGCCCGAGGGTGTTAGCGTAGCCGAAGTCTATTACCGCATGGCCGCCCGGTTTAAGCACTATCTGGTCGATGAGTTTCAGGATACAAGCCGGCTGCAGTGGCGTAACCTGGAAGTGATGGTGGAAGACGCTTTAAGCGTCGGCGGTTCGCTTTTTTACGTGGGCGACAAAAAACAGGCGATCTACCGGTTTCGCGGCGGCGAGGCTGGTCTGTTTGATCAGGTAAAACACGCGTTTAAGCATTTTAACCCGGATCAGCGATTATTGAGCAAAAACTGGCGCAGTCAAAGGACAATAGTCGATTTCAATAACCAGGTATTCAGCGCGGATAATCTGCGGTCGATGCTGGAAAAATCCCGGATAGTCGAAGAATTAGCCCCTGATGCTGAAAAGATCGATTGGATTTTGGATGTTTTTTCACAACACGTCCAGGAGTGCCGCCCAGACCGGCCGGCCGGTTATGTAAAAGTAGAAAGGCTGGGTGACTTTGATCAGCGGGAGCGCGATCGGCTGATCCGCGATAAATTGATCGGTTTGCTGGGAGAGTTAAAGAACCGTTTTTCTTTCAGCGCGGTGGCGGTCCTTACCAGGAATAATTCCGAAGTCGAGCTGGTCTCAAGCATGCTGATCCAGGCCGGGATCGCGGTAGAATCCGAAAAAACCCTGGATATCCGCCAAAACAGCCGTATAAAAAGCCTGATATCGTTTTTGACGTTTTTACATTCGCCGATCGACGATCTTAATTTTGCCGGCTTTATCTTAAGCGATATATTTTTAACTGCGAGCGGCCTGATTTTCGAGGAAGTCCGGGATTTTATCTTTGCGCTGCGCAAAAACCGCGAAAGCTCGAGAAACCTGAGCCTTTACCGCAGTTTCCGTAACAAATATCCGGCGGTCTGGGACGCCTGCCTGGATGAATTTTTTAAAAGCGTGGGTTTTATTTCGCCTTATGAGCTTTTAATCAGCATCTATCGACGTTACCGGGTGATGGAAAATTTCCCGCAGTCGCAAGGCTTCTTCATGAAGCTGCTGGAGGTAGTCAAAAAGCAGGAAGAGGATTGCCCGGCCTTAGGAGATTTTCTCCAATATTTTGACGGCGCGCCGACTGAGGAGGATTTTTATGTGAACACTGCCCTGGCAGACGCGGTCAAGGTCTTGACTATCCATAAGTCCAAAGGCCTGGAATTCGGCGCGGTGATCATACCGTTTTTCCGGATGGATATCGACCCTTCGACCGGCGGCAAAGGCACTAGTTCCTTTATTGACGATGATCATCCGCCCTATCTTGGCTTAGTGCGGATAACCGCCAAGCACTGTGGTTATAGCGAAAAGTTGAACCAAATATATTCGCAAGCTTACGCCAAAGCCTGTCTTGATGAGTTAAACAATCTTTATGTGGCCTTGACCCGCGCTAAAGATGAACTATATATTTTTATTCCGGCTAAAAGCGGTAATTCTAAAAACAAAGCGGCTCTTCTTATCCCTGAGACAATAACTGAACTGGGCCAGGTTCAGCCGCAGGTTAAAAGACCCGTTGAAAGTGAAGCGCTGAAAGTCAGCCCGTCTAATTACGCGGATTGGATAGCGTTTTTAAAAGAAGAATTCGGCGACTCGGCCCGGATAAAGAACCGGGAAAACATCCTGGAAGGCAATATCATCCATGCCATGTTGTCTAAGGTCGGGGCTTTGACCGAGAAAAATAAAGATGGGGTCGTAAGCGCGGCGGTAGAGGGCCTAGAAATATACGAAAAAAAGCTTAAACAGATAGTAGGGCGCGGCGATTTAAAACATTTATTTTTTGTCGGCGAAACCGCAAAAGTTTTCTGCGAGAAAGAAGTGGTCAATAGTTTCGGCGACCTCAAAAGGATAGACCGTTTGGTGGTGACTGAGGATGAGGCCTGGGTGGTTGATTACAAAAGTACCCGGCCCGATGATCCGGCCGGCTACCAAAAACAGGTGAAAGAATACATGGATATTGTCAGCCAGATCTATCCCGGCCGAAGGGTGAAAGGGTGTTTAGTTTTTCTCGACACAGGGGAAGCGGATCAGGTATGAATAAAACAGTGACTTTGAATTTCGGCGAGGATTTCCTGGAGCGGCTGGCGGATATTGTCCTTGCCGATGTTGGGCCAAGCAATGATCTTAGCCGGACCGCTTTAGTCTTTGGCGGCCAGCGGCCGGGCCTGTTTTTGCGCAAAGTGCTGGCCAGGCGGTTTAAGTCTGCTTATATCCCGCCGAGAATATTTTCCATGGATGATTTCCTGGAACATATGGTCAGCCCGGATAAACCGCTTGCTCTGATCCCTGATCTGGAAGCCTGCTTCTTGGTCTATACGCTTGCGTTAAAACACTGCCCGGCAGTATTAAAAGGCCGCAAGGATTTTGACCAGTTTTTGCCCTGGGCCAGAGAGATCATCGCGTTTATCGAACAGCTGGACCTGGAAGATATCGATGAGCAACGCTTAAGATCAGTAGAAAAAAGCGCCGCGATCGGTTTTGAAATACCGGAAAATATCAACAGGCTTTTGGAACACATCGTCGGCCTGCGCAAGGTTTATCATCAAGCGCTGCAAAAAAGATCGCTATATTCAAGGGGAATAAAATATCTTTACGCCGCTAAGGCTTCGAGCGATCGGCATTTTGCCGGGTTTGACCGGATTATTTTTTGCAACCTTTTCTATCTTCATAATACCGAGCAAAAAGTGATCAAGGCGATAATGGACCACGGCAAGGGTTTTTGTGTTTTTCAAGGCGCGGCCAGGGATTGGCCGGTTTTAGCCGGAACCGCGAAAAACCTCAATGTTTCTATTACAGCGACCGATGACCCACGATCGGAGGCTTACGACTTAAATGTATATCAGGGCTTTGATCTGCATTCCCAAGTCTGCCTGGTCAGGGATATTTTGCGAAAAATCGCGGATACGCGAAATACGGTAGTGGTCTTGCCCCGGCCGGAAACAGTCATACCCTTACTTTCCGAAGTTTCTTTTTTCTTGAAGGAATTTAATGTTTCCATGGGGTACCCAATGCGGCGCAGCGTACTGTTCAGTCTGTTTGATCATTTGAACCGCGCCTCGGAGAGTAAAAAGGGAGGCCGCTATTACGCCCGCGATTATTTAAACGTTTTAAGGCACCCTTTGGTCAAGAACCTAAGAATCGCCGGCGATGCCGACGTGACTAGAGTGCTGATCCATAAGCTGGAAGAGCTCCTGCAGGGCAAGGAAGAGTCATCCATCGGCGGCAGTCTGTTTTTGGCTTTAGCAGAAGTAGAGGATGAGCCGCTGGTCTGCTCCAGTTGTTTAAATACGTTAACGCATATGGGCATTGCGGCCAAGCTGGATGATTGTAAAAAAGTATTAATCGAGTTGCATGATCGATTGTTCCGGTCATGGGAAGACCTCCAGGATTTTGCCGGTTTTTCCGGAAGCCTTAAGCGTTTATTAGTGAGCCTGGCGCAAAACAGCCCGCTGGACCGTTACCCTTTTAACATCAAAGCCATGGAAAAGTTATTTGATATCAGCCAGGAGCTGGATTCATTGGGATTCAAAGATGAAAGGTTTACCGCTGATCAGCTCTGGTCCGTATTTATGCAGAAACTCCAGGGGGAGGTCCTGGCCTTTTCCGGTTCGCCGCTCAAGGGCCTGCAGGTGCTGGGCCTGATGGAGACCCGGTCGCTTAATTTTGATAACGTGATCATCATGGATGCCAACGAAGGTATCTTGCCCAGGCTTAAAATATATGAGCCGCTGATACCCCGGGAGGTGATGCTCTCTTTAGGCCTTAACCGCCTGGAAAAAGAAGAGGAGATCCAGCGGTACCAATTCATGCGTTTGATATCCGGGGCGAAGCAGGTCCATTTGATCTATCAGGAAAACCAGGAAAAAGAAAAAAGCCGGTTTATCGAAGCGCTGCTCTGGCGCAAACAACAAAAAGTGCGGCAGCTTGATTGTTTGCCGATCAGCCGGGTGAGTTTCGCGGTCAATCAAGATCCGCGCCCCGATAAGGCGCTCAAGACTGTGGCTATGGTAGATTTCCTAAAAAGCGAGGATTACTCAGCCAGCCGGATCAATACGTACCTCGATTGCCCGATGCGGTTTTATTACAAATATGTCTTGGGCCTTGATGAGGACAGGGGGCTCTTGGATGGTCCGGAGGCCGACAGTATCGGGACATTTATCCATGGCTTGTTGGAAGCAGTGTTTAAAAAGTTCGTAGGAGCAAAGCCGGCGATCGATGAAGAGTTTAAGCGGTATTTTTTTAAGATCATGGAAAAAAGGTTTGAAAAGGAGATCAAGCGCCGGATGCAGTCTGATTCCTTTTTGCTTTGGGGAATAATCCAGGACCGCATGACTAAATTTTTGGAAAAAGAGGCCCAGCGTCAAGTGGAAAAGATCATCGGCCTGGAGCAAAAGGTATCGGGCCTTATAGAGCTTTCCGGAAAAAAATACAAGTTTAATTATACTGTCGACAGGGTCGATCAGTTGGCCGACGGAAGTATTGTCATCGTAGACTATAAGACCGGGGTAAGCGATGTGCGGCCCAAAAGTTTTGATGCTTTAGCCAGGATGGAGATGAACCGCGAGTCGATCCGCGAAAATTTGAAATCATTCCAATTGCCGATCTATTATTATTTTATTTCTCAGCAATTTCCCGGTAAACCGGTCAACGCCGAGCTTTACAGCCTGCGGAATCTGGAGCGTCTGGCGTTTTTTTACGACAAAGACGCCGAAAAGAAACAGGCGATCATGGATATCTGCCTGAAAGCCCTTGAGTTTATAATGGGTGAGATATTTGACTTGTCTGCGCCTTTCCAGAAAGATGAACTAAAGAAATCCTGCCAGTATTGCCAGTTTAGCGGTATGTGCGGGTAATAAGAAAGAGCCAGGAAGCACGGCAGCGCTTCCTGGCTCTTTAGTTTTTACTGACTTAACGACCGTAACCGGAGTTGTAACCGCCCCGGCTTGAGCCGCCTTCGTAACCGCCTTCACGTCTGTCGGAACGAGGACGCATTTTCTGCGCCTTGCTCACGCGTAACGGGCGGCCGCTCAGTTCCATGCCGTTGAGCACGTCTATAGCTGATTTGGCCTGGTCTTCTGTTTCAAATTCCGCAAAGCCGAATCCCTTTGACCGGCCAGAGAATTTGTCGGTGATGACTTTGACTTCCTTGGGGGTAAGTCCTTTCTCTTCGATAGCCTTTTTCACCTGTTCTTCCGTGAGATCGTAGCTCAAGTTCCCTAGATACAATTTCTTTTCCTCTTCCATGGTCAAGCTCTCCTTTTCACTTACTTATGTTCACGTACCCACTAACTATTTAACCCTTCGGACACTCTCCAGGCGCCTTATTTTAAACAGGTCTGCCGTTTTGACTTCGATCTTTCGAGGTCCACCCATTTTTATAAGGTCGTTGGAGCTGTCCGATAACGGCAAAAGTATACCATGAAATACCGGGATGGCAAGGAATATTTTCGCCTAAGATGACAATTCTAGTTATTTATCATGAATATTATGCATTTTATGTCTTTTTTAACGGTTAATCACCTGTTTAGGTAATGGGTTTTCCCGCATTAGTATGGTATATATTAATTGCCATAACCCGAATGTATTTTTTGGGCCATTGGGCCAGAGGTGGTATGCCTAAAAAGAAAGTATTGCTTATCGAAGACGACCAGGCGCTTTCCCGCATGATCTCCCGGTTCCTGGAGACGGTGGGGTTTGATGTTTTAATGGCTTTTGACGGCCAGGATGGCCTGGATAAGAGTTTTGCGGAACACCCTGACGTGGTACTTCTGGACCTGGGCCTGCCCAAGATGCCCGGCGAAGAAGTCTGCCGCAGATTACGCCGCGACAGCCGTACCGCCAAGATCCCCATCATCATGGAAACCGCCAAGGCCGGCGATACCGACCGGATAGTCGGCCGGGTCATCGGCGCCGATGCTTATCTGACCAAGCCTTATGCGCTGGAGGAGCTCTTAGACAAAGTCCTTCAGGCCGCCGGCTCGCCCGCCGGATTGGCCAATCCCGTCCTGGATCCCCGCGAAGAATAATTCTTACCCCTTCCCGCGCATGACAAATATAACCTAATATTTTATTTGCTTGATTGCTGATTCGTAGGGTGTAAGCTATTGCCTATGCAGCCAAAATTCGTTTCTGTAATCATTACGATTTTTCGGGGGGGGTATAGATGAAAAAAGAATTGATCGTTAAACTTAATAAGACTTTTGAAGAATCGGCGTATGCGCAAAACGGTGTGGAGTATTGGATGGCGCGGGATTTGCAGGGTCTTCTGGATTATACCGAATGGCGTAATTTTTTGTTGGTTATTGATAAGGCAAAAATAGCCTGCACAAATTCAGGCCAGACCATTAGCGACCATTTTGTTGACGTCAACAAAATGGTTCCAATAGGTTCAGGCAGCGAACGGCAAGTGGATGATATCATGCTCACCCGTTACGCTTGTTATCTTATAGCCCAAAATGGAGATCCGCGTAAAGAACAAATTGCTTTTGCCCAAAGCTACTTCGCCATACAAACCCGCAGGCAAGAGCTTTTGGAAGAACGTATAGCTTTGGCGGAGCGGATAAGAGCGCGTCAACGGCTTGCCGACACCGAACAGGAACTTTCAGGCGTGGCTTACGAACGCGGCGTTGACGGCGAAGGGTTTGCCCGCCTGCGCAGTAAAGGTGATCAGGCGTTATTTGGCGGATACACCACGTTGGATATGAAAAGGAAATTAGGCGTTCCCGTAAAGCGACCGTTGGCTGATTTTTTGCCGACCATTACCATTAAAGCCAAAGACTTGGCTGCCGAGATCACCAGTTTTAATACGAAAAAGAATGATTTACGGGGAGAGTCGCCGATTTCCAATGAGCATATTAAAAACAATAAAGACGTACGGGATTTATTGGGAAAAAGCGGAATCCGGCCGGAAGCATTACCGCCGGAACAGGATATTAAAAAACTGTCACGGCGGATTAAATCTGAAGGCAAGAAAATCGCCAAAAGCGCCAAGGCATTAAAAAGCAGCCAATAAATATGGCGATTAAGTAACAAAATCAGCCGCGTTTTTTTAGATCGCCGGTGTGCAAGGAGTGCGGGAGGGAAATCATGGGAGGGTCCAAAAGATGAATAAAAAAGGCATAAAATGGTTATACCAGGAATTACCGGGATTAGTGGCTCGTGGGGTTTTAAATCAGGAAACGGCCGATAAGATACAGCAGTATTATGGCGAGATAAAAAGCAAGAGCCAAACGTCTGTTATCCTGATCACTTGCGGGACGATCGGCGCGCTTTTAATCGGACTGGGCATAATCCTTTTACTCGCGCATAACTGGGAACAATTTTCCCGGTTTACCAGAGCGGTGCTTTCTTTTGTTCCGTTGATTATCGGGCAGGGGTTAGCTTTATGGGTTTTAATGAAGCGGCCGCAATCTAATGGTTTTAAAGAAGGCGCGGCCACTTTTTTGAGCCTGATGGTCGGCGCGTCGATTGCCTTGATCAGTCAGACTTATAATATTCCCGGCGATACGGGTACGTTTATCTTGACCTGGATGTTACTCATTTTTCCGCTTATATATTTTATGCAGGCCTCTTTGCCGGCGGTTATTTATTTGATCGGCATTACGGCATGGTCGGGAAGCCGTGGGCAGAGTCCGCTTGAGGCGGTTTTGTTTTGGCCGTTAGCGGCTGTGGTCGTGCCTCATTTTATTTGGGCTTTACGCCGGGAGATTTATACCATCAGGACCACGTTACTTTCTTTAGTGATGATTATTTGTGTTTCTTGCGCGACCGGCTTTAGTTTGGTAAGAGCCTGGCCTGGTTTTTGGGTTGTGCTTTTTCCCGCTATCTACGCCATTTTTTACTATCTTGGTTTGCGGCGATTCCCCGGTCTTACTACCGGCTGGCAAAGGCCTTTGCGCGGTATCGGCGGTACCGGTCTTTTTATACTTACCTTAATGTTTACGTACCGCTATATTTGGGAAGGCATTAGAAGCGGCTATCACTTTTTAAGTATTGACGAAGGCGCGCCCGCTTTCAGTTTTTTACCGGCACAGGCCATTGCTTTTATGTTAATGGTTTTAGCGGCCTTATTTTTTTATGATGCCGCGAAGCGTAAGGATCTGGCGTTTATATTTTTCGGTGGCTTACCTTTAGTGGCGATCCTGGTATATGCATTACGCGACAATCCGACGGTTGTACCTTTATTGATCTTTAACGCTTATTTGTTTGTTTTAAGCGTCAGTCGTATTATCCTGGGTTTACGTAATAATAGTTTGTCGGTGATCAATGCGGGCATGTTGATGCTGGCTGCGCTGATCCTGGTGCGGCTTTTTGACAGCGATATCGGTTTTATCCTGAAAGGGCTAGCCTTTATAATCCTCGGCGCGGGTTTCCTGGCCGTGAATGTATCCCTGGTGCGCCGGATGGGAGGTGCAAAGTGAGAAATAAACTGATTATCATAACATTTATTTGCCTTGTTTTTGTACAGATCGCCATACCGTTTTCGATGATTATGAAGCGAGAGTTTGTTCTTAGAAGCGGAGCGGAATTTAAATTCAAGACGGCTCCGGTCGATCCTTATGACGCTTTTAGGGGGAGATATGTGGCGTTGCGTTTAGAAGGGGACGAGGTCACGGTTTCCCGGGGCCTGCGATTGCATTCCGGTCAGAACGTTTATGCGCTTATATCTGCCGATGAGCAGGGTTATGCGAATTTAACGTCGGTGATCGATCGCAAACCTGCCAATGAACCGTATATACAAGCAAAGGTGCGGTATCTTAGTGGCGACAAGGCGAAGCTGGATCTTGGTATTGATCGATACTATATGGAAGAAAAGTCGGCGCCTAAGGCAGAAAGGGTTTTTCGTCAACAGAGCCGGGGAGATAAACAAGGCGCATATTTATCCGTAAAGATCAAAGGCGGTTTCCCGGTCATCCAAGCGTTATATGTGGGTGGGAAGCGGATCGAGGATGCGGTGAGGGCGATAAATTAGGTACGTAGTACGTAGACGCTTTACGTAACGCATTGATCAGAGCAGGCCGAGAAGGGCAAACAAGGTGAAAAAGGTAAAACCAATGGCAATTAGCAACGTTATATCAAACATGCCGGGAGCTTTATTGAAAAAGTTCCCGGAGATCATGAGTTGGAGCATTATAACCGCTTACCGCGGTTCCATCGCGCATGGTCTGTATGTTCCGTCTTCGGATAGCGGCTCTATCGACGATAAAGATATTATGTCGATTTGCATCCCACCTATCCAGTATTATTTCGGCCTGGAAGAATATGGTTCACGCGGCACGCGTGAGATCAAACACCATGAGTGGGATATTGTGGTTTACGAGCTGAAGAAATGTATCAGCCTATTAAAACAAGGCAACCCAAATATTCTATGTATTTTGTGGATGGATGAGGATAGTTATATAAAAGTTTCGTCGGAAGGCAGGCAGCTAATACAGGCGCGAAATTTATTCGCAGGCAAACACGTTTACCATAGTTTTGTTGGCTACGCGCAGAGTCAATTGCGTAAGATGACACATTTGGCGTTTGAAGGTTATATGGGTGAAAAGCGCAAGCGGCTGGTGAAAAAGTTCGGCTATGATACCAAAAATGCTTGCCATTTAATACGGTTACTTAAAATGGGCGTAGAATTTTTGCAATCAGGCAGGCTATGTGTCAAACGAAACGACGCTGAATATTTACTGTCCATCAAACGGGGCGAGTGGACGCTGGAGGCTGTAAAAAAAGAAAGCGCTAAGTTATTTAAAAAAGCAGAGGCCGCGTATAAAAAATCAAAATTACCTAATCGGCCCGAGTATAGAAAAATTGATGGATTATGCGTGGATATTTTAAGACAGCATTTTGCTGACGTAAAATACGCATAAAGGCTCTAAGGTAACGATTACGGCGCGATTGGCGGTTGGTTTATTTTTAGCGGTTGCTTATGTTGTCGAAATTCGTTCCTGTACATTGCCATTTTTGCGGGGTCGAGGTTGGTGGCGGGATAATCGCTAATATCCATGATGCAGTTGATTTGTCAGTCTGCAAAAAATGCGGTAAGCCGGTCTGTTTTTCCTGCACAGCCAACAAGCTCAGCCGCCTTTTCTTTAGAAAGCCGGTATGTAAGGAGTGTGGGGAAGGAATTTTGGAGGAAAAAACAGGGATTTCTGAATAATTTATGAAAAATAGACCGCTAATCATTTATGTTTTGTGTTTGCTTTTAATAGCCGCGTATGTTTTGGTTTTCTTGTTTGACGATTGGCCTATTAGTGCGAAACATATTTTCGGCTTGTTGTTTTCCGGGAAGTGGCAGTCTTTAGGCAAGATTGGCTGGATTGGTTTAGTTGTACTTTTGGCCTTAGTCGGATTATGTGTTGCCGGAATCACGCGGATACTGGAAAAGCGTAAATGGGGGTATTATTTCGCGATGATTACCCCCTGGGCTATTTTTAGCGCGCAGCTGAAACAATCGGTTTATTTTGGTATATATGGTGAAGCATTTCGGTACTGGTGCGTCCTTGGTGTTGTGGCAGCTATTCTTATTATTATTTTTCAGAAAAAGACTGGTGAGTATTTTAATCTCAATGATAAAGATAGAAAAGCCCTGAGAGTAGTTGCTGTTATTTTTGTGGCCGTTTTAGCGCTACAGGTAATCGCTTATTTTCAATTTATTTATCCCAAGACTAAAAAATGGATTACCGGCGAGATCATTTTAAAGAAGGAAACTTATCCTGTTGGCAATGGCGAGTTCTTGCTGGCTAGGGGGGTTGTTAAACGGAGTTTATTCGATTACGAGATGTATTTACCCGTTGATTTCAGCATAAGGTCGGTTGGCGATACCTCTTTGATATTGGCTAATACTGATAAAGAAGCCTGGTTGACCGTGGAGAATTTTTCCTGGTTTGGCAGGCGGGTTCAAGAAGCTTCTTTTAGTGAGGCGTTTGGCTTTGCAACCCCCTATGATTTCGAAAAAAAGCTATATAACGAAAGATTTGGCATCGTGCCTTTGATGTTGAAGGATATTGAAATTGGAAGCGGGAAGTGTGATTTTTATGAAGTCACCTTTCCCGGATGCAGGGGGTTCTTCCAAATAATCGATAAAGGCAGGCAGTCGGTTCTTTACCATTATTCTTTATATTTCGGCAATGATAAGAAAAGATCACTTAGCTTAACATTTGGGGTGGCTAAGAATTCGCATTTTGATCCAGGGCTGATCAAGCTTGTAGTTTCTTCTATAAAACGCAATACCGTTGCGGTTACCGCTAGTGCTTTTTTTGAGCGAGGAGTCGCGGCTATGTCAGCGGGAGATTATGAGTCGGCTAAATTCGAATTTGCTGAAGCGATTAACCGTGACAGCCATAACCCAAGCTATTATTACCAGTTAGGTTTGGCCTATGTAAAAACAGCGCGTTGGTGCGCCGCGAAAGGTTCGTTAACCGAAGCACTAAAATTAAAGCCGGATTATCCTGACGCTAAGAACTTATTGCAGACAGTTGAAGAGAATACGAAGGGTATGAAGGACGAATGTCGCTAATGGGATCAGCATGGGGTAGCTTGACCTTGGGTCTTTTATAGCGTGCTGGATAAATAAGGGAGCTTTGTTATGGCTAATGTTACTAAGCCCGATGCAAGTACGCCTTTTACTATGTCCGAGCCGGTTTTCTGAGGTTTTAATTTTATCAGAGCAAATCCTAAGATTTTAATCATTTCAGCATTTAATCTATTGATTTCCTCGACACTTTTGTCGTTGAAACATCCAGCAGGCGTCAATAAATTAGTGGGTTTTGGGTTTTAGCGTTATCGCCGGTGACCGGAGCATTTTTTGGGTTATTTCTGCACTTGCGTCCAAATTAAGAATTAAAAAAGCCTAACTGTGTTCTATAATGGTTTTGGCTGACCACCAAAAACCGGCATAAACACAAAGGAGTTAGGCTTA
>Ga0315289_10001564_pt1 | contig 35694 bp, 32 predicted proteins | sample YL17G11_40_MG_FD_203452 | JGI IMG/M metagenome (GOLD analysis project Ga0315289, IMG submission 203452) | Sediment microbial communities from Yellowstone Lake, YNP, Wyoming, USA - YL17G11_40 | ecosystem: Environmental > Aquatic > Freshwater > Lake > Sediment | place: USA: Wyoming | collected...
CATCCTTCCACACCAGACCTTTACATTTGCCAAAATCGCCTTTGTTTTGGATAATTTTCAAAAGTTCTTGAAAAGTGTACTCTCCTTCCCTGCGCACTACAAAATCTACCATCTTATTCCCAATAATCTCGTCTGGCATAGTAGTTGGGTGTATACCGCCTAGAACCACAGGGCAGCCTATAATTTCCTTTATCATTCCAGCAATTTTCAAGGAATAGTTTACTGTAGGCGTGACAACTGTTATACCAACAATATCAGGTTTGAAATCTTCTAAAAATTTTTTCAGTTTATCTTCATTCGTATGCTCTGCAGGCATATCTATTATTTTTACTTCATACCCATCCTTCTCCAGCACAGCAGCTATGTATGTCAATCCTAAAGGGGGATATTCAGTTGCTGCTGCCTTGAACTGGCCATATATTTCGCTGAATGGAGGCTTTATTAGAAGTACTTTCATAACTTATTTTTAAATAAAAAGATTATTATGCTTATAAAGTGGTGCTATGTTGATATCCATAATAATTCCTTTTCACAATGAAGAAAAAATCTTAAAAAAAACTATAGGGCTGGTTAGGGATGCAGTGGGTAAGGATGATTATCGGTATGAAATTATAGCGGTTGATGACAACAGCAATGACAATACTGGCGTGATTCTGGATAATCTTGCAAAAAATTATTCAAAATCAAAACATGTGGTGCTTCGAGCAGTGCATAAAAAAAATGAAAACATTGGTCCATCGGGATTGGGGGCTGCTTTGAGACTCGGTTTCAAACATGCAAGGGGAGATGCGTTGATAACCTTTATGGGCGATCTGTCTGATAATCCGAGCGACATACCTAAATTGATTAAAAAATTTGATGAAGGCTATGATATAGTATGTGGATCGAGATTTGTGCCAGGTGGCGATGTAAATGACTATCCTAAAATAAAGATGATATCTAATCGGCTTTGGAATAGGATATTTGGAATACTTTTTATGACAAATTTAAAAGACATTTCAAATGGATTCAAACTTTATAGGAGAGAGGTTATTGATGCTGCCAAACCAATTTCAAAGGGGTTTGAAATAACGGCTGAAATAGTTTTGAAGGGTTTGATAAATAATTTTAAGATTATCGAAGTTCCTGTATCTTGGCACAACAGAAAAAGAGGTTATGGCGTGTCAAAATTCGGCTCTTTTTCTATTGCATTCGTTATTATGAAACTGCCGAAAATAGGATGGTCTTATGGAAAACTAGCAGTAAGGCTTTGGCTGGAATTCTTAAACAAGCGCATCTTTGGGGTTTGAATAGCTCGTGCAAACAACAGTTTTTGTAGAGCAAATGTAGTTGCATAATTCCTTTTGCTGGGTTGGCATGAAATTCTTATTTCTAAACACTACAACATCTCCACTTTCCATCTCTTTTATAAATTTGCCTGATGTGAAAACATATTTATAAAAAGCATCTCCATTATCTTTTTTCAGTATAATGTATTCAACGCCATATCTATTCAGTGTCTTTTCATAAGTGTCATTGCTGTCTTTTATTGCGCAATCCCTAATTATTTGGTGCTTGAACCCGTCTATCTTGGCTATTTCAAAAGTGAACTGAATAAAATCTGTGAGAATATTTCCTTTTGCATTAGAAACCACATACTTGCTTATGGATTCGGCATTCTGCAGATAGATAATGTTATTTTGCACTGTATAGGCAAACTGTGCAATTAGCAGGATGAAAAATATGGGCAACAATTTTTTATATTGTTTTTTGCAAAAGTTCGCTATCACAATCGAGGAAGGTATGACAAATGCTGGCATCATGTTTATGTCATATCTTGTATCCTTGTTGTGTATGAATGTCATAGCCAAATAAACAATCACTATCCATACAAGAAACAACTTCCATCCGTATTTTTTTTCTTTTATGTAATAGATTGTTGAAACAAGAAGTATTATTCCAATGACTGGGAATTGCTCCAAAAGGAATGCCTTAATATAGAACAGCCAACCGGCAGGCTCTTTCCATGTAGGATCACCTACATCAGCATTAATTGTATAGCTGAGGGGAACAAAGAGCAGGCCAGTCTTGTATAGCAACAGATAGTATGGCGTCAAGATGAGTAATGAAACTATTAATGGTATCAATATTTTTTTAATTTTGTTTTTATTTTCAAAATAGACGAAAGCCAAAATAACTGGCACAATCAAAACTGCCTGCCATTTGGAAAAAATACAAAGGACGGTGGATGCTATTGCCAACAACTTGTTTTTATTATTGTCTTCATCTAACAATTTCCAATACAAAAAAATAGTCAAAGTAAAGAAGAATAAAAATAGGATTTCTTGGGTTGCAGCTATCGAGCTATAAATGAACAATGAGGAGCTCATGAAAATCAATGGAGCTATCAGGGATGCCCCTTCGTTTTTAGAAATTTTGTAAGTGCATTCTTTAACTAAATAAAGAAACGCTACAGAGAAGATTACTACAACTAACCTACCAACCAATACCGATGTGCCAAATATCATGTATCCGAAAGCTATGAGTATGTGAAGAAGTGGTGGGTAGTGGAGGGATAGCTTAGGATAGTGCACCAAATACGAAATCGCATAATCATACAATTTTTTATAGGACAGTGTTGGATCTTTTAACCAGTCTAGAATAAAATCTTTGATAAACTTTGCTACTAAGGAATGAGTTGCTTCATCTGGATTTAGATTGTCTGAAGAAATGAAAAATAAGATTACAATCAGCCAGGCTGCAACAACAAGTGCAAATAGTTTTGAGTATGCACGCATACATTTTAGAATAAAGAAGTCTATTTAAAAACCTTATGACCCAAAAATCATTTTTTAACTACAAGTATGAACTGAAAGGCAAACAATGTCCTCAAAATTTTTGTCATGAGGTAATTTATATGATGAACAAAATTAAGAGGTTTGCCTTTAGCTGTTGAAGGAAATACCATAGGGAGGGGAATTGGTGTAACATCCGTTTTAGTTATTTTCAGGCCAGCATCTTCCATTAACTTCTTAAATGCCTTCAATGTAAAAAATCTCAAATGTGTTTTGTCCAATATACCGCGATCTGTGTATTCAAAATTTCCGAACAACAATTTCAACCGCATGTACAAGTTTGCAATATTGCTTGTCGAAGCAATAATTATGCCATCCTTTTTAAGGCACTTTTTGAATTTTATCAAAACATTTAACGGATCTTTCAAGTGCTCTAGCACATCAGCAAAAATAATCACATCAAAAAAATTGTTTTTATATTTAAAACTTGCTGTTTCAACATCACCTACAACTACATCTTTACAGCTTACCCTAGCCAATTTTGCTGCATTTGGGTCAGACTCTATACCCCATACATCATTTTTCATATCGCTGAACATTTTAGCAAGATAGCCGGTTGAACAACCAACATCTAGAATTTTCATCCCACTATTCATTCGTTGCACAATTTTAATGATCTTTGAGTGGCTGCTATATTGATCTGGTTTAAACCTGTAAGATATCATAATAATATTATAGCTAGTATTCATATCAAGTTCATTTTTTTGATTAGACCCAAAGCAAATAAAGAGGGGGAAAATTTGAAATATAAATTTTTTACCCTCCACCTTGTTACTGGATATAATATGTTACATAAAAGTCTCCAAGCTGGATTCTTGATGTATTCATAATTTGGATTTAGCATCAGAGTTGAAAAATATAGGTTTTGAAGAAATTTTTTCCTATTTTTTTCAATCCATGGATAATTCAATTCATCATAATTATTCCAAGAATAACCACTCCATTCTTCAAACGTTCTCGGTGGTTTGAAACCATTTGCAATTGCCCAGTCAAATAATTTTGTTCCTGGGTAATATATTACAGGTTTTATATTGCCTACATCATTATTTGGACTCTGCTTTTTTATTTCAAGCATAGTATTGATAGTCATCATAATGTCTTCGTTTGTCTCTGTAGGAAATCCTGACATAAAGCTATAAATCATTTTTATTCCTACCTCCGACATAGTTTTATCGACAGTATAAAGATCTTTCATATCAATAAATTTACCAACAGTCCTTTGTAATTTTGGAGATGCTGTTTCAATACCACAAAGTATTTTTTGTAAACCAGATTTTTTTAGTTTTTGAGCAATTTCTGGTGTAACGTATCTTATACTTATAATTGTTGCACCATGTACAGCCCATTTAATATCCATATTATTTTTTTCAATCAAAGAAACAAATCTTTCAACTCTTGGTATACTGACCCAAAAATTGTCATCTTGAAATACAAAATGTGTGATGTCATATCTCTTCATTAACATTCTCATGAATTCAATCGTTTTTTCCGCAGAAAGATATCTCCATTTACCCATATTATGTTTGTTGCTGTTATGGCAATAGGAGCATCCGAAAGGACAACCCCTTGAAGAGAACAGAATTAATTTACGCCTACCATTTTCCGAAGAAATATATCTTTCCATATTAACTAAATGAAGTGGCAGTTCCCCAATTTTATTCAAATCTTCAAAATCTTCAGGTGGATTTATTATCAGATTTCCTGACTTGTCTTTAAAGCATATACCCTTAATTTTTTCATATGAACCTTTCTTTTCAATTACTCTGACAAGATTGTAGAAAATTGTATCTCCATCGCCCCTTACAACAAAATCTACAAGTGATTCTTTAATGGAATCTTGAGGAGTGGAAGTAACATGAATGCCTCCAATAACAGTTTTCACGTCTGGCATTCTACTTTTAACTTCTTTTAAAAATTCAATTGCAAACTTTAATTGCAAACCAGTTAGGGAAGTGACACCAACACAAATAGTATCTTTGTTAAGTTCTTTATTTAATATTTGTTTCCAATTTTTATCAAATCTTCCATCAATTATTTTGATAGTATACTTCTTATAGAGTTTGGCACTAATGTAAATCAATGCCCAAGGTGGCCATATGTCTAATTTATCCATTAGAAGTCCGTTAGATGGATTAAACAATATTATTTGAGCCATTTAATTGTCCCTCGTATATAAAAATTAATTAAAAGGTTGTAATAAATTCCTTTTATGTATCTTTAATCTAATCTAACTTATTTCAATAGTTTAATATAGTTTAAATAAAAGTTTAAATATTAAAAAAATGAATTTTGGTGTTATTATGAAAAAAAATGCTAAAGTAATTGTTGTAATGCCTGCTTATAATGCCGCTAAAACACTCGAAAAAACATTAAAAGATATACCTATGGGATATGTTGATGATATTATCCTTGTGGATGACTGTAGTAAAGATAATACAGTTGAATTATCAAAAAAACTTGGCCTAAAGACAATTGTTCATAAGGTGAATAAAGGATATGGTGGAAATCAAAAAACATGTTACAAGGCTGCCCTTAAAATCGGTGCTGACGTCATAGTAATGTTGCATCCCGATTACCAATACAATCCTAAAAAAATACCTCAAATAATAAAGCCCATTTTGCAGGGTAAGGCAGATGTCGTGTATGGATCAAGGATGCTCATTAAAAACGGTGCAGCCAAGGGGGGTATGCCAGCTTACAAAATATTTGGAAATAGAATGCTTAGCAAGTTTTATAATATAATGTTGGGTACAAACCTTACAGATGTTCCAACTGGTTATATAGCATACAGCAGAAAGGTTCTAAAAACAATACCATTTATTCGAAATTCTGATGGCTTTACTTTTGATGAGGAAGCTATCATTCAATGTGTTGATAAAAATTTTAGATTTGTGGAAATACCAATTTCAACAAGGTATGAAAGGGCTTCTTCCTCTATTGATTTTGTAGGGAGTATAGAATATGGAGCTATCCTATTCTTTTCTATTATAAAATATAAACTTCACAAACTTGGTTTAATTAAATTTAAACTAGTCGACTGAATTTTTTCACAGTTTTTACTATATGTTCAACCTGCTCGTTGCTCATATCCGGATATAAAGGAAGCGTAACCAATCTCTTCCAAACCCTTTCAGCAACAGGTACATTAGTCTTTATATTTTTAAAAACTGGGTGAAGATGCAAAGGCATGTAATGTACGCTTGTTGATATCCCATTCTTGCCTAAAAAATCCATAAATTCATCCCTCTTAGATACCTTTATCACATAATTATGATTAGAACTTTTCACATACTTTTTTTCAACTGGGGTTTCAATCCAATCTAATTTCTGGAAATTTTCATTATAAATTTTTGTAATTTCTCTTCTACGCCTGTTCGTTTTTTTTAGCTTCTTAAATTGGACCAAAGCTATCGCGGCCATAATGTCGTTCATATGGTATTTGTAACCAACATCGTCAACCTCGTAATACCACGAATACCTTTTTTTTGTCCTTTCAAATGTACCCTTGCTAATCCCGCACCATCTTAGCTTGCAGACAATCTCATTTATTTTTTCATCGTTTGTTGTTATCATTCCAGCGTCGCCGGTTGCTAAATTTTTTACTGCATGGAAACTGAAACATCCTATATCTGCGAGAGAACCAGCTTTTTTTCCTTTATAGGACGCACCACATGCATGAGCTGCATCTTCTATAACTTTTAAATTATACTCCACTGCTAGTTCATTAATTTCATCCATTTCTGCTGGGTGTCCGCCAAAATGGACAGGAATAATTGCTCTAGTATCTGGTGTAATTTTTTTCTTTATATCTTCTACATCTATGTTTAACGTATCCTCGCACACATCTGCAAAGACGGGTTTTGCATTGTTATAGCAAGCTGCGAATGCAGTCGAAATGAAAGTAATAGCAGGCACTATAACCTCGCCCGAATTTATACCCAATGCTCTCACGGCTAAATGTAAAGCTGCTGTTTCAGAGTTTAATCCTATTGCAAATTTTGTCCCAATGAAATTTGCAAATTTTTTCTCAAAAATTTCAGTCTTAGGCCCAAGTCCAATCCACCCACTTTTTATAACATCTGCGACCGCATCTATCTCTTCTTGGTTCATTGATGGCCGAAAAACCGGTATCGATTTGCTGCTAATGCTTCCACCACCAATCATTTTTTTTATACCATTCTATAGTATTTGCCAAGGCTTTGTTAAAACTATGCAATGGCTTCCAACCCAACTTTTTTATTTTATTTGTGTTCAATGAATATCTAAAATCATGCCCCGGCCTATCTTTAACGAATTTTATTAAACTTTGTGGTTTTTTTAGATGTTCCAAAATTAATCTAGCAAGCTCTATATTTTTTTTCTTTACATTGCTCGCAATATTGTAAATTTCACCAACCCCTCCCTTTTGGAATACCAAATCTATGGCATAACAATTATCCGAAACGTAAATCCAATCCCTAACGTTTTGCCCATTACCATAAATCGGCAAAAATTTATTTTGCAAAGCGTTTGTTATCAACAGGGGAATTAGTTTTTCTAGATGCTGGTAGGGACCAAAATTGTTTGTGCTTCTTGTTATCAAGACTTTCAAGCCATACGTCTTGTAATACGCGATAGCCAGCAAGTCTGCCCCACCTTTACTAGCTGAATAAGGAGAAGAGGGGTTCAAGGGATCATTTTCCTTAAAGGAGCCATTGACTATGCTGCCGTAGACTTCATCTGTTGAAATTTGGATGAATTTTTCTACACCAATTTTTCTTGCAAGCTCAAGTAAATTCCAAGTTCCTATTACGTCTGTTTTAACAAAAATACCCGCTTCTGTTATACTTCTATCAACATGTGTTTCTGCTGCAAAGTTAAAGATAACATTGCAATCCTTTACTTTTTCTACATCCTGCTTATTGGTGATGTCACCTTTTATGAATGTTATTTTATCCATCACATCTTGCAAATTTTCTATTTTGCCGGCATATGTTAAATTATCTAAAACGACAACTTTATATTCCGGATGTTCGTTGAGAATATATCTAACAAAATTGCTTCCTATAAATCCAGCCCCACCCGTTATAAGAACTTTCACCATTTCACCCATGCTTTTTTCCTGGAGTCAAAACCCATTTATAAGGTATTTTATTTGTAGTTGGTGGCAATCTGTATTCATCCGGGGTTTTACGGTTGTAGGGTTTGTTTGGGATATTGATCACAATAGCTTCTACTCCAGAGATGCATTTCCACCCATGATAAATGCCATGAGGGATTGAAATTAATATTTGGTTATATTCACCTATGAAAAATTCATCCAGCTTTTTATAAGATCGAGAATCCTTTCTATCATCATATAAAACAACTTTTATCATTCCCTTGACGCAACAAATATTATCCGTTTGTATTTTATGGTAATGCCATGCCTTCACAACACCTGGGTATGTTGTAGTCATATAAACCTGACCAAATTCTTTAAAAATTTCATCATCACAACGCAGGATTTCCATCACTTTACCTCTTTCATCTGGGATTATATTTAATTTTTTTATTTTCACACCATCTATCATATTATCATCTCCGATTTGTCTCCAATTATAAATCTTTGGCCTTTAAGAGGATTATTGTTTTTCCTAATAATAACATCCCTACCAATAAGGCTTTCTACAATTCTCCCAGCTCCTTTTATCTCTGTACCATCCATTACAATAGAATCTTCAATTTCCGTACTTACCATTTGGCAATTATTTCCAATACTCGTATATGGCCCTATATATGCATCGGATATGTTGCATTTTTCTCCTATTATTACCGGTCCCTTCACAGTTGAATTTTTTATAACAGAATCCTTCCCTATGTTTACCCTACCTCTTATAATACTATTTTCTACCTCACCATTATTCTCTATTTTTAAATCTTCCAAAACCAAACGATTAGCATCCAGTATGTCTTCAGTCTTTCCTGTGTCCTTCCACCACCCCTCCACCATTTTGTATTCTATTTTGTATCCATCATCAATTAACCATTGTAAGGTATCCGTAATTTCTAATTCTTTTCTCCATGATGGCTTGATATTATCTATTGCTTTAAAGATGGCCGAAGTTAATCCGTAAATTCCAACTATGGATAGATTAGTGGGTGGGTTTTTTGGTTTTTCTAACAGTTTAACAATTACTTTCTTTTGCTCGTCTATCAAAGCCAAGCCATATTGTTCAGGGTTGTCAACCCTCGTTAGGAGTAAGCTGGCTGCAGCCGAAGAATTAGCGAACTCATTTGCAAAATTTTTTATACCACCCTTCAATAGGTTATCACCTAAAATCATAATGAATTTGTCATCGCCTAAAAATTCTTTAGAAATCTTTACGGCATGTGCCAGCCCTCTTGGAACGTCTTGATAAATAAATTCGATATTGGCATCCCATTTTGTAGATTTAACGGTGTCCATTACCTGTTCCTTATTTGGGCCTACAATAATAGCAATATCTTTTATTCCAGCGTCTATCAAGTAATCGATAGCATAAAATAAAACTGATTTGTTTGCGACAGGTATCAATTGCTTTTGTTGTGAATATGTTAAAGGTCTCAACCTTGTTCCATGACCGCCAGAAAGTATTAGCCCTTTCATTTTAAAACCATTTTAAAGTGTTGTTATTTCTTATGTCCTAATAATAAAGTAACACTTATAAATTATATCGAACCAATGGTTCAAACTGTAGTATTTATTGAAACAAATTCAACTGATTCCTAGTGTTGGATCAAATTCTATTTTATAATGGCGCTGAAATATTTCATTATTGGTATTTTCCAAATCGCCTCTGTCTCTATATGAAAATAGTATGCCATGAAGAACCCCGTGACCAAACTCCACAACAAAATTAAATAATAGATGTATCTGAAACTTTTCTTTTCCATTGGCATAGCAGAAATTATCAAGGCGAAAAATGGCATTAATGTAGTATGATACCTTGGCATATTGGCAAAAATTATAAAATCAAAAACAATTTCCCATAAAATATAAAATAAAAAGAAAAATAAAATAAAACTTTTTATATCTTTCCCTAAATTTTTCCATTCATTTTTTATTATAAAAATTAGTAGAACAATTAAAGGGCTGAAAATGCCTATAATGAAAACTACTGTGGGTAAATGCGCATAAGGTAGTGCTGAATAAACAGGTGAATATACACCTGGACTAGTTATTTTAAGGGCCCATATTAATAAATTATTTTCACCCCAAGACAAAATGGGAAATCCTGTAATATATTGCGCCAAAGTAAGAATAATGAATGGAATTAGTGGTAAAACTATTCTAACATAATTTTTAAAATTTTTATCTCTTTTCAGCAATAGGTAAACAAAAAATATTGGAATATATAGAATTGCAATTATTTTCGTAAGTAACGCTAATGAAATAAACAAACAGCCTAAATAATAATTTCTTTTTAATTTTTCTTTGAAGAATAAATATAAATTAAATATTCCTAAAGAAAGAAAAAATGCAACTGGAACATCCAACAAAACACGAAATGAATAAACCCATAATAAACTATTTGACAAAATAAGAATCAAAAATTTCTTTTTATCAACTTTCCAATGCTTTGGGATTGTAAAGTACCAGCTGACTGCAGTAAGTACAAAGAAACTATAAGTAACAATTTCAGCTTTTTCTAAATTGAACCCATGAATTATTGACGTTGCACAAATTATCACATTATAAAGAGGTTCATGCCTATCTCGACTTTGATAACCAAAAAAATCAGAAAAGTCGCCATTGCAAATATTCTTTGACTCGTTTATGTATCTTCCTTCATCGGTTGTGATATGATGAATAGAAGGATAAGTCAATGCTTGCAAAACCAAGATAAGAATTATCAATCCATAAAAGAATTTGTTATTTTTTAATTCACTTGTCAAATATTGCAAACGTTTGCATATTTCGTTCATTACAGCACACCAATAGGTCTATTGATTCGTTAAGTTTATTTTGGGGTTATCTCCTATATTTTTATGAATTTACATAGGAAGTGTTCTTTTATGAAACATAAGACTCTTGTAGTTGTAGATTCTGAAAAGGATCTAGCGCAAGCAAAAATAGAGGAGCAAAAGGGCGAGTTGTGTATAGTGAGCACTGGAAATATTTCATGGGGTAAGAATGTTAGATTGGTAGAAGATTATGCAAATCAAAAAAAGATTTTTGATGTCAGAGAGGAAGCCATGAAATGGATGAAAATATGGCCAGGAATAAAAATTGATGGTAAAAACTTCAAGGAGCTTGTTTCATATGATAACACATCTCTTTGGTGGTATGCAGAGTTCTGGTTTTGCAATGCGCACAGTTCTTATGACAATTCTATTTTAGACATATTTCAGTCAATAGAAACTGCAGATAGGATACTTAACAAGGAGAAGCCGGATGATGTCATATCAGTAGGAGAAAGTTTGCTTTGCTCAATTATACATCTAGTAGCAAAGTCTAGGGAAATAAAAACATCAATGGTGCAAACAAAAAATTTCAGCAGATATTTTGATAAAAATGTAAGGCCGATTTTAGTTAAACAATTCAAAAAACTGAAAGGTTTTTTGAGAAAAACATCTAAACGCGAATTGTTGCAGAAAACGCCTGAAAAGATTAAAATTTTGATGTTCACACATCCCACATACAGGCAGGCTACCATATATCCGGAAACAGGTAGAAATATAGTTGAAGACACGATTATTTCCCCAGTTATGGGGGAAATGAAGGATTGTGATATTGTTGTTGTTGATACAGATCCATTTGCAAGCTTGAGGCTCGATTTTATATTTAATAGCCCAGGATATAACCACCTAGAGTCTTATACAAACACATTAATCGAGGAAAAAATATCTAAAGAAGAAAAACTATTGAAAGAAAAATGGAAATCAATAAAACCATTTTTGGAAAAAGTTTTGATGTATAAAAGCATAGAGCTGATGCCTTTGCTGGAGCAAAAATTTTCAGAAATGTTCTGCAGATATTTTGTGGATGCGGTAAAGTATATCGAACTTTCCAAAGAGGCTGTGAGGGTGGAGAGGCCGGATGTTTTGGTAATATTAGATGAGTGCGGACTGTATGGAAAGGCCGCTATTTTTGCAGGAAAAAATGCTGGATTACCAACAGTTGCTATACAACATGGCGTACTCGGTGAGTCAAATATTGATCTTCTACGTACAGCTGAAGAGTTAGCAGATGGCCTGACACCATCATATAATCCAACACCAGATAAGACTTTGGTTAGTGGCGAATATTATAAAACACTTTTGACTGATTTTGGCCACTCGGAAGACAGCATTGTTCCGTTAGGCCAGCCAAAATATGATATCCTAGCAAAAGCGGACAAAATATTCAACAAGGAAAGAATCAGAAAAACATTCGGAATAAAGCCTCACGAGAAGATGCTTCTTTTGGCTTCGCAACCTTTCCCAAACGAAGAGAATAAAACTTTCTTTAAGAGTTTGTTCAAAGCAGTCAAAAAAATTCCTAAAATAAAACTTGTGATAAAACTTCATCCCAATGAATATGATTCATCTTTACACAAAAATACAGCAAAAGAGGCTGGTGTAGATGTTGCGATTATAAAGGATATAAATACACTTGAACTTCTATATGCGTGTGATGCTTTGATTACAGTATCGTCTACAGTAGCGCTTGAAGCAATGATACTCGGTAAACCCGTGTTAATTGCTAATCTGGCAGGCAAGCCCGCTCAAGTTCCTTATGTTGAGAGTGGGGCTGCTGTCGGTGTTTACAAGGATAGCGACATGATACCGATTATAAAGAAGGTGTTGTTTGGCAATGAAACCATGAAGAAACTTGAAGAGCCCCGAAAGAAATTCGTGTTTGATCATGCATGTAAGATTGATGGCATGGCAGCAAGAAGGATTGCTGATGTTATAAGAAATATGGTGAGGTGTGTTTAAAAGTAATGCTGGAATTCGATTCAAAAAGGAAGGAATTCGATAACTTTGTCAAAGATTTCCTATTGGTCTTAGCAGAAAGAGATAAAAGTGTTAAAGACATTTTCAGACAAATGGTTAAAGAAAGGAGTCTGGAATATTTGTTTGAAAAATAAGGATAAGTTTTTGTTCTTTGGAATTGATAATTTAATTATGAATAAATTGTCAAAAAGAGATGAAATGAAAGAAGAAAATAAAATCAAAATATATAACTGGTTTAAGCGATACCAGTATGTGATTTACTTTTGGATATTTTTAATATTATTTGTTTGTAAAATGGGTGGTTGGATATGAATAAAGAAGAATTAGAAAAGGTGAATGAAATGAAAAGGAAATACCATTACAACACATTTGGATTTGCAGAAGTTCATGTGAACCCAAATATTTTAAAGAAGGAATTAAAAAAATCAAAGACAAAAAGCATGGCTTGTTGCAGTGGTTGAAATGAAAGATGAATATTTTGAAGGGTTTGTCCATGGCTTTGTTACAGGCATGGGAACTTTTATGTTCATGGTGGCTTTATTGAAAATCTGTGGTTTAATATGAGTGAAGAAAGGAAAGTATTGTATTTCATGGGAATATGGATGGTGATGATTTCCATAGTCCTTTTGACTTTCTTTCGTTTTATAATGATGAGGATGCTGGTAAGATGAAGTGGGGAATAATATCACCGACAAGCAAGCATTTCCAGAACAAGATGCAATGGGCATTTGAAGGTCGAGATTGCATGTATTCGTCACGGACAGGAAAGACTGTAAAAGTTTTGGATAGGGAGGTGCAGACAGTTGCATTCAACGAGATGCTAGAACAAGTGGATAGTGTATATGTATGCACTCCGTCAGAGACTCATTTTGGGATTGTAAGAAAATGCCTGAAAAAAGGAAAGGATGTCCTCTGCGAGAAGCCGTTGTGCATGGATGTCAAGGAATTTAAAATCCTTCGTGAGCTGGCGACGAAAAAACAGAAAAAACTCGGCATGGTGTTCCAGCCATTCTTCAAGAGTGCCATACCGATGTTAGCTAACATCGGTCAGTCAAACATTCCTCAAATGAAAGGTTTGAAAGAAGGCGAAGCAGTGTTTACAATCCAATTGCACCAGGAGAACCTTGTCTTCGATGTGGGGATTTATCCTGCGATGTATGCAGTATTATTATCAGGTGACATTGACTGGAACAATACATGCTTTGAAACATTTGGGGCAGTTGACATTGCAAGATTATTATTTAAAAATAAACAGCAATGGTTTCTGAAATGCTCGGACAATTTTCCCTTTGAACAAAGAGTCACTCTTATTGGGGATGATTGGACATTGAACATCGACAAGCCGTTTACAGACGAACCGAAAAGTCACATATATAATGATGTAGTCGATGATTTTGAGCATGGTTTTTTATTTGACCGTGCTGTGGAGTTGTTTGGTTCAAGTCTGGAATTATTATGCAAATGGAGGGATTTTTGTGATGAGAATGCGTAAGTTGGACCAAAGATGCAACCTGTCAACAGTAAAGGATGGACGCGGGATTATCCTGACATTCTTTCCTGAAAAACCGATTGTAGAGTTTAACCTGCTTTTCACAAAGGCTGGGGAAACTCGTGGCTTCCATTATCACGAAGAGTTCGACGAGTATGCTTTGATAGCCTCTGGCCATGGCGTGTATGTTGAAAAGGGTGAGGATGGAAAAGAATATTTTCTCAAGGTGGCGATGGGTGATTGTGTGTATTTCCCGCGAGGGACACCACATACATTGTATGCGTTGGTGGATATGCGAGCAGTCGCCATGCTGACAAAGAAATGGGACGATTGCAAAAGACCTATCGTGAAAGTTGAAGAGGAAGAAAGAATAGAGAAGCCATATCCTTTCTAGGCGATTATATTGGGTTATAAGTGATTGGATGAAAGAAGAAGAAAATCAAAACAAAAGAAAGAAACTACCCAGCTTACTAGACTACTGGTAAAGATATAGTAACCTAAATAATTTAGATTTTTATCAAATATTTGATAAAATCTTTACTAGACTCATTATTTGGTATGGTTTTCTGTTAATGTTTTTTACTCTCTTGATAAAAATTGAATTTAGTCATAAAAGTAATACTCAATTCTAGAAAATTTTATCTGTGACCTAGACAGGTGTTTAATTCCAATTCCCTTCTTATCTTAGGTTCACTACTTGGGGTATGCCCTAAGAACATAAGCTTTCCAACTGCTGTCTAAATGATTCATCCTACGAAATATTCCGCATGATACCCAACTTCCGTCTCCGTTATCCGAAAGGCAACTTGTGGTCTGCAGGGAACTTCAAAGCATCTTTAGGAATGATAACTGTTGAAGCAGCGAAACAGTACGTAAAAAAACAGCAGCTAAGCCTCGAAAAATTCACAGGAAACCCCAGACTAAAGTCTGGGGAGGATGTCATTATCTTTTTATAATTAAGACTGGTGATATAAATTAGTTTTATGGATAGACATGGGAATAGAAATATTAGTATTGCCGATTTATACTATGTTAGAATTGGGAACTATTAAGGATAGTGAGAAGTATGAAAAAGTTTTGTGGTTGGTGCATTTCAACAAAACACAATATTAGTAAATATCCGCCGCTTATTATTTGGTGTGCATAGAATAGAGCAGTGGTAATATGAAGGTGACGCTTATAAACCCCCCTGTGAGAGAAAACCAATATCCAGACCAATTTCCAATCGGTCTTGCCTATATCGCAAGCGTTTTGCTGAAAGCTGGGCATAGCGTCAGTGTTGTTGATATTAATGCGCGTAGATACAGGAAAGAAGAGGTGCAGAAGATGATTGAAAATTTTGATGCAGATGTGGTTGGGATTGGCGGAATGATAACCACTTACAGTTATGTCAAATGGCTAGTGTCCGAAATAAGGCGAATGAAACCAAATATAAAGATTGTGGTTGGTGGTGGCGTCTGCTCTGCCATACCAAAACAATTTATGGAATGGACTCAGACAGACATAATAGTCGTTGGGGAGGGTGAGTTAACTGTTGTGGATTTGCTGGACAACCTTGAAAATCTAGAAAGCGTGAGAGGGATATGGTACAGGGATAAAAATGGCATACACGCAAATCCACCACGAGAATTGATAAAGGATTTGGACTCAATACCATTCCCAGCATGGGAACTGTTCCCTATGGATGTTTATTTAAAGAATCCGACAAGGGGTTACATGGAAAAGAAGATGAACGTCCTAGCAGGAAGGGGATGCCCATATCGTTGCACTTTCTGCTGGCACAATTTTGGCGATGGCAACAGGACAAGATCTGCTGAAAATGTTGTTGAGGAAATAAAACAGCTACAAAGTAAGTACGGTGTTAATATAATAATATTTGAAGATGAATTGTTCACTGCCAACAAAAGTTTTGTTATGGATTTTTGTAGAAAAATTAAAGAACAAAAGATAAAATTGAAATGGGACTGTCAGTCAAGGGTGAACATAATCGAAAAGGATATTTTACATGTTATGAAAGATGCTGGTTGTATCTCTGTCGGCTTTGGTGTAGAATCAGGAAGCCAAACCATGTTAGATGCCATGAAAAAAGGGACAACTGTGGAACAGGGCAAAAATGCGATACGCATGATGAAAGAGGCTGGCATAAGGTTTCATGTAACCTTCATGATCGGCACACCAGGCGAAACCAAAGAAACAATATGGGAAACAGTCAGTTTTTGCAAGGAACTCAACATACCGCATAGGATAGAACTGTTTTTTGCGACCCCATTCCCCTCTACACCGCTTTATGAGTATGCTAAAAATAAAGGCCTGATAAAGGATGAAGAAAAATTTATATCCAAACTTGGTGACACGGTAAACTTTTTGATAAACCTCACCGACATGTCCGACGAGGAACTTGTGGCATTAAGAAACAAGGCACAGAAAGAAGCTCAACCATCATTTTTTACAAGAGCGATGTTCTACCGCAAGCATTTTGGAGTTGTATATCTTCTAAGGGCTGGAATAAAAAAAATACATATTGGGCACGTCAAGTTTAAAAAATAAAAGCTGTGGGAACATTTATATTTCTAATATATAATTTTATATAATCTATGATTAGATGAGAATCAATAAAAAAATAATCGCATTTATTTTTTTCGGCATAATTTTTGTAATACCAATTATATTGCGTTTCATTGCCATTAATGCAGATCAGCCTCCAGAATATCTGTTTGGAACAAGTAATTATGATGAGGGTGTATGGGCGCATAGTGCAAGAAACAAAATTCTTTTTGGGAAATGGGTTATGGATGAATGGAATCCTTTATTTATTAACCCCACCTTTACGTTAACCCTCTATCTATTTTTTTACATGTTTGGCGTTGGGGTTGTCCAAGCAAGACTTGTTAATATTTTATTTTCTATTGCCTCATTGATTTTACTATACAAATCTCTTAGGCTGGGTTATAACAAAAAAACAGCAATGATCGGCACCTTTCTGTTGAGCTACAACATTTTATATTTTATGTTTTCAAGATCAGCTTTGATTGAAGTTTTTACAATGTTTTTCATGACACTGACTTTTTATTTTTGGATTAAAGCCTCAAAAAAACCGGTATATTTTTTTCTCGTTTCAATTGCTTTATCCCTAACTTTTTTAGCAAAGGCAACGACCATCATGTTTATAGTTGGGACAATATTCTGCTTTATTCTTTATTTGGCCAGCCAACGTAGAAACAGAAATATAAGCAATTTCAAGCGTTCTACTTTTTATTTTCTATCCGGCCTTTTCATCTGCACAATATTTTATCTTGTGTTTTATTTTATTCCATATTTTGATAATATAATTGAGAGCAACTTTCCAGCTTTTAGTACAAGGCTTGTTGGTTCGAATGTTGGAATATCTATAAAATATGGAATAACCGGCATACAATCAGCCCTTCTTTCTTCTGCATATAGGTTGATTTTATTGGGAAATTTATACTCATTCCTTGCAAGTATGCCGATAGAAGCCATATTGTTTTCAGTTTCTTTCCTTGCCTTTTTGCCAAACTTAATGGACAATTTTAAAAGAGAGTCAGTTAAAATTGATTTTTTTGTCTTTAGCTGGCTTATTACTGGCATATTGTATTTTTTTATATTCGATTTTCCTATGAGAAGGATGATGCTGATAATAATACCAATGATTATTTTTGCTTCAAAAAGTTTTGAAAATATAACAATTAACTTAAAGCCTAAAAATTTTCTGAAGAGAATTGTTCTGTTGATTGTTTTGTTTTATATGGTGTATACCTTTTTTTCTAACATCATAAAATATCTTTTCTTTTCAGCGATAATCAGTTTTATTCCTACCTTCGAGAGCATGCTAATGAAATTTGTACCTTCAATATTTTTCTTTATAAACAAACTGCAATTGTTAACAAAAATTTCTCTAGTTGCAAGTTTTTTCTCTTTTTTTGTTTCTTTACCAATCTTCATAGTAATCAATAAAAAATCGATATTTAGGTTTAACTTCAAAAATCACAACACGCTAATCCTAGCTGCAATCTTCGTGATTTTTTTGGTCCAATACCTATCTTGGATTACACAACTAGATTATACAGCATATTCAACCTCCATGGAACTGGGAAAAATATTGCCAGAAAAAATTAAAGTTCAAGGCACTATGGCAAGCAGCGTTTCTTTGGAAAATAAAATATTTTCGATTCCAATCATGGATATCAATCCCGACTCGAACATTGACGTTTTGAATAGAACGGATATAAAATATATCATAACTTATATTTATCCAAAAATAGGTTATGGAAGTCCCACGACTGCTAAATTGTTGCAAAGTTATCCGAATGCGAAGCTAATCAAGCAATGGAGAACTTCTGAAAAAATGCAAAATCAAACTACTGGTGTTTATGAATACGCATATATTGGATTGTTCGATAAATATTCTGGACAAAATATAACAAAAAATAATTTCTATAATGTGAATTGATTGGATGTAAAATTTAAGATGTACTCTTTGCGTTTCTAAATTTTGCCATCAATGTTATGCCAAAAAATCTGCTTATGATTTTATCAAGCTTCAACAATATTTAATCCAAGTTTCATTATAGGATATCTATTTAAAAAATCCATGTTCTTTTTATATTCGGGTGGTCTATTCAAACAATTTTCATAAAAAATTTTTGGTAAAAATGAAATTCCAATGACGTATCTTTTCAACTATCGAAGCTACCTGAAAATAATTTTTATTTAAGACTTACCAGTCTTTCAATCCAAACCATTTATCTTTGTTTTCTTTGTACCAATGGATTGTTTTCAGAATTCCCTCTTCCCAGCTTACTTTAGGTTTCCATCCTGTCAATTGATTCAACTTCTGAAAACCTACTCTCAACCTCATCACATCACTATCTCCTAATCTGAATCTTTCTTTTACAGAAATAATTTCCTTGTCACCCCACAATCTATTCTCCTTACCAACTCTAACTATCAGTTCAGCCCAGTTTTTTATTGAAATATCCTTTCCATATCCATAACAATAAATCTCTCCTGGTTTTCCTTTTACAGTTGTGTGAATATGACCTCGAATCCCATCTGAAACAAAGCAGAAATCTCTCCTTGCAGTAAGATTGCCAAGAACTATTTTATCTCTTTGTAATGCTTGTGTAATAATTGTTCCAGTTATGTATCGAGGGCTCTGTCTTGGGCCATAATTATTGAACATTCTCGTCACAACAGCAGGCAATTTGTATGCATAGAAGAAGTTCATTGTTAAGAAATCACCTGCCAATTTTGAAGTAGCATATATACTTCTTGGACTCACAGGTGTGTCTTCGTTGAGATGAAGTGATTCATCTTTAGCATTAATAAGATCTGGATTGCCTCCATATTCTTCTGATGTACCAGCATAATCGAACTTTTCAATTTCAATTCCAGCATCCAAAATCGATTGCAATAAATTGAATGTCCCAATTACATTCGTATTCAGTGTCTCAATTGGTCTTTCCCACGATTCCCCCACATGGGCTTGTGCTCCTAAATGAATTATGTATGGCTTGGCATTGGAGTCCCTTAGACTTTTGACAGCCAAGAAGACTGAATGTTTGTCAGTGAGATTCCCTCTGAGTATTTTCACATTATGAACATGATGTGGAATGTTTGTAAGAGCCCCGTGGGCAGTTGATTCAACAAAAGCTCTGACATCTGCACCAGCTTCTACTAGTGTATCAACAAGATGTGATCCAATAAAACCGTCTGCACCAGTTATGAAAACTGTTCTTCCAGCCATTTCATTTGTTATATTCGGCATAAGCTCACAGTGATTATACATTAATCTACAATAAATATTTAAACATACCTATTTTAAAGAATTGGCTTGATGAAGTAAAGTTGGTTGATTTATTGAAAGATTTGACTCTAATAATTCCATTCAAGAACGAGAATGAATACGTCAAAACCGTTTTGAAAACAGTCTATGACTATCTCAACAAGAGGAATATCGATTTCGAAGTTATTGCCGTAGATGACAGTACTGATGGGACTTGGGAAATTCTGCAGAGTTTGAAGGGCAAATACAAGAATTTTAGAGCAGTTCAAGGGTGGAAACCTCCTGGATATGGAAAAGCATTAAGAAAGGGGTTCCAATTGGCAAAAGGAAGAATTGTCGTTCCATTTAATGGAGATTTGTGTGATTCTTTGGATGATGTAATGAAATATATCAAAATAATTGATAAAGAAGGATATGACATGGCCTTTGGATCTAGATATATTAAAGGTGGATATGCAAAGAATTATCCAAAATTAAAGAAGATATTTTCCTTGTTTGCAAATTATGCAATACTAATTCTACTTGGTGTCAGGTGCAATGACATCACACAGTCTTTCAAAGCTTTCAAAAGAACTGTTCTTCAGGATGTGAAACCTAAAGCAAATGGGTATGAAATAAGCATGGAGATTGCTCTCAAGGCAATAAAGAAAGGTTATAAGTACAAAACAATTCCAATATCATGGATTGGAAGAAAAAGTGGTGTGTCAAAGATGAAGTTGAGAAAAAACATTCCCATCTATTTCAGAACTTTTATGAGAATTTTCCTGAAGATGGAATGATTTTATTTTTTTATTCAATAGAAAAATTACAAAGGAATTTGTCAGAGTTTTAAAAAGATATTCATAAATTATTGGTCTTCAACTTCTTTCTTCAGTTTTCTCAGAGCTCCATCAACTTTTGAGAACTTGAATCCTGCTGATTTGATTTTCGAAATGTCCAATGAAGAATTTTTCGGCCTCAATGCCTTCAGTTCAAGATCTTCTTGTCTCACAGGCTTTACAAGATTCACATTATGTCCAAATGCCTCAGCAAACTTCTTGATAAATTCATATTTGGTTATTGCTTCATCCCCAGCAGTGTGATATATTCCTCTCAAATCCTTCTTAACAATAAACAAAAGACATTCTGCTAGTTCTGATGCGAGAGTTGGAGAGCTTGTTATATCAACTGCTGCTTCCACATCTCCTTTTTTCAATCCATCCAAAACCCAGGAAGTGAAAGTTCCCATTTTGCTACTGTACATCAAACAAGATCTTCCAATCACATGATTAGGAAGTGTTTTCACTAGTTGCTCTCCATCAAGCTTTGTTTTTCCATAAAAATTGATCGGATTTGTCTTATCGTCTTCTTTATAATTTCCTTTCTTCCCATCAAAAACGGAATCTGATGAAATAAAAATCATGTTAGAATTTGCTTCTTTACATCCCTCAACAACATTCTTTGTTCCATCAACATTTATTCTTCTTGCAGCTTCTTTATTTTCTTCACACCACTCAACTTTTGTTGCAGAAGCGAGATGTAAAACCCAATCGGGCCTGATTTTTTTGATAGTCTCAATTAGTCTGTCTCTGTTAGTTATGTCGCATTTTACAAATGTTCCGTTTGAAGATCTTGGTTCTTCATTCAAATATATACCAAAGTTTTCATAATCAGAAACTTTCAATATCTCGCTTCCAAGTTGCCCTCCAATTCCAGTTATCAATAGTTTCATAAAATATCATCCAAACTGATATTTATTTATATTGTTTTAAACTATTTGTGGTTCTGGGATTGGAATAATAAATTTACCACCAAGGTCTTTGTATCTTTGTTGTTTTTTCATTATGTCATCTTTGAAATTCCAAGCAAGAAGCAAAAGGTAATCTGGTCTTTCTGAGTATATCCTTTCCTCTTCAACTACTGGAATGTGCATCCCTGGAGTAAATAATCCAATCTTCGCAGGGTTTACTTCAGCAATAAAATCTAATACATCAGTTCCAATTTCGCAATAGTTTAATAAAGTATTTCCTTTTGCGGGTGCTCCATCTCCTGCAATTTTCTTTCCCTGAGACTTCAACTCTTTCAAAACCTTCACAAGCTTTCCCTTCAATTCATCAACCCTCCTTGAAAATTCTTGATATTTCTCAAGTTTATCCAATCCTTCTTTTATTTCCAAATTACACAGACTTTTTGCAGCATCATTAACTGGAAGATTTGATGAAGATTTTTTGGCAAATAGTCTGAGTGATCCTCCATGAACTGGAATTCTCTTCACATCAGCTACTTCCATGTCAAATCTGTTGAGCAACCAAATAATAGGTCGGATTGAAAGATAACTCAAGTGTTCGTGGTATATTGTGTCAAACTCCACATTTTTTATCAGATCAACAAGATAAGGAAATTCCAAAACCATAAGTCCATTATCATCAAGCAATTTATTTACCCCTCTTAGAAAATCATCCCAATCATTAATGTGTGCGAAAACATTGGTTCCTGTTATTATTTTTGCTTTCCCTTTTTCTTTCACAACTCTTTCAGCAACCTTCTCATTAAAGAAATCATTTATCAAATCAATTCCTTTTTCTTTTGATTTAAGAGCTACTTGAGTCGGATCTATGTTGAGAGTTCGTACATTGAAAGGTTTGAAACATTCAAGAAGAGTTCCATCATTTCCTCCAATATCTATAACAAGATCGCTTGGTTTCAATCCTATTTTTTCAGCAGCTTCCTTTGCAAGCTGAGTCCAATTCACTCTCATTGCTGGTGATATTGATGAAACATAAACATAATCAGCTTTGTACATCTTCTCAGGAGGAACAACATAACTCAATTGAACTAGTGAGCAATTTGAACAAAACAAAACTTCCAAAGGAAACTTTTCTTCTGGAAATTTAAGTTGTTCTTTTTTCAGAAATGCATCCGATGGGGGGCGTTTTCCCAAATCCAAAAATTTATGCAAATCTTTTGATTTGCATGCTCTGCATCTTTTTACTTTCATGAATCATTCATACTCCTTTATTCTTGTTCTATTATTCCTAAACCATTTAACTGTTTTTTCTATACCCTCTTCCAAAGAAACCTGAGTTCTAAATCCTAAAATTTTTTCAGCTTTTTCAGTACTTCCATATCTGTCCTTCTGCCCGCTTGGTTTGTCTTTTTCATAAACAATCTCGGCCTTGTGGTCACTTGCTTTCAAAATCAGCTTCACCAAATCAAGTATGCTAATATGTCTTCCAGTTGCAATGTTGATAGGATCTGCTTTTGGATATTTTTCCAAGACTTCCATCATTCCTCTTGCAGTGTCAGTTACAAAAACAAAATCCCTGGTTGACTGCCCATTCCCCCAAATCTTGAAAGGATTCTGTTTCTCTTCTGCCTTCCTAATTAAAGAGGCAATTACATGTGAAGTTCTTGGGTGGAAATTGTCTCTGGGTCCATAGGTATTGAAAGGACGGACTATTCCAACATTTATCCCATATTCTTGTGAATAATATTTTGCCTGAATTTCTCCAATTCTCTTTGCCCATGCATGAGCTTCGTTATTTTTGTCAGGCTGCCCATTCATTCCATCCTCTTCCTTGAACGGTAAGGAGATCTCAGATGAATAAATGCATGCAGAACTTGTGAACAAAAACCTTTCAACATCATTCTTTCTAGCAGCTTCTATCATGTTTGTCTGAATCAGAACGTTTGGGGTGAACATTTGGACTGGACGCTCAAAATTCCCTAAAACACCTGTGAGAACTGCTCCAAGTTGAAAAACAAAATCCACCCCCTTTGTAATCAATTCGGAATCTGTTGCTTTTGTTAAATCAGCACGAACAACTTCCAACTTTTTCAAATAATCAGAAGAGAAAATTTCAGATGCTTTATTTACATGTTCTGTTATTCTCACCTTTGCTCCTTGATCTACAAGCATCTCAGCAAGATGAGAGCCAATCATTCCAGTTCCGCCTGTCACAAGAACATTTTTTCCTTCATAGAATGGCATTAATTCACCAATTTAAGATAAAACACTAACAATAAATAAATACCTTTCTTGTCAGTATATAGCTGATGAAAAGTTAAATTTTTATCATTTTTCCTTCGTTATATACAGATACAATAAATGGAAAATAAATTATAGCAATTTTTATTTTGTCCTACAAATCAAGCCATAAGCTCCAAGAAAATAATTTTAGGTTCATAAACATTAAAATTGGCTTCAATATTATAATATAAAGCGATTCTATGGCGAAGAAAAAGGCATTTGTTTTAGGCATCATACCTGCCCGCGGAAGGTCGAAAAGACTGCCGAGAAAAGCCATTGCCATGCTTGCAGGCAAGCCTTTGTTGTCTTACACCATAGAAGAAGCACTTAAGAGCGAGATGCTGGATAAGATAGTTGTTACCACAGAGGATGCCGAGATTGCAGCAGTGGCGAAAAAATATCCCATAGCTGTTATAGATAGGCCCATGAACCTAGCTCAGGATGAGACCCCAATGTTTAAGGTCATTCAACATGCTGTAAAATCTGTTGAGATTGAAAACCCTGTTGATATAGTTGTTGTGCTTCAACCCACATCACCTTTCCGCACAGCTAAAGATATCGACGACTGTGTTGATAAAGTTTTGAAAGGAGCTGATTCTGCAGAGACTTTTTGCGAAGTAAAACACTATCCCCATGGTATGTTTAGCATAGATGGTGATAAGGCCAAACCATTTGATGAAGCTGGGCTGAAAAAATATCACAGAATACAGGATGCACCAAAACTTTTTAGAGAGAATGGTGCTGTGTATGTTATGAAGAGAGACATTTTAATGTCCGAAAATACTTTTTACGGGAAGGACCACAGAGCTATCGTGATGCCCGAAGAGAGATCCGTCGATATAGACACTTTTCTGGATTTGAAGCTTACAGAGGTTATCATTAATGAAAATAAAAATAGGTGACAGGTTTATAGGCAACGGCGAACCCTGTTTCATAATCGCCGAGGCAGGTGTCAACCATAATGGAAATGTTGAACTGGCAAAAAAACTTGTCGAAGTTGCGAGAGATGCAAGTGCAGATGCAGTGAAGTTTCAGACATGGATAACAGAAGAGGTGCTTACAAAAGATGTCGAGAAAGCAAGATACCAAAAAGAATTGACAGGCAATGGTGAATCACAGTTTGACATGGTAAAAAAACTAGAGCTTTCTTTTGATGACTATAAAGGCATTGCTGAATTTTGTAAAAGAGAAGGGATAATTTTTTTATCAACACCCAATGACAAACATAGTGTTGATTTTTTGAACAAGTTAGGCGTGCCAGCCTTCAAAATAGGTTCTGATGACTTGACAAACATACCCTTCCTGCAGTATGTTGCAAAAAAGGGAAAGCCAATTATAATATCAACAGGCATGGCAACACTTGATGAAGTCAGGGAAGCTTACGAGTCAATAAAAAATATAAATGAAAAAATAATTTTTTTACACTGCACCTCCAATTATCCGGCTGTGCTTGAAACTGTGAACTTGCGCGCTATTGATACGCTGAGAAGAGAATTCGGAACACCTGTTGGATATTCTGACCACACAATGGGAATAGATGTTCCTATTGTTGCAGTTGCTTTGGGTGCATGCATTGTTGAAAAACATTTCACAATCAATCGTAACCTACTAGGGCCGGATCATAAGGCATCAATCGAGCCGAATGAATTAAAGGAGATGGTACGCGCCATAAAAAATACAGAAAAAAGGCTGTTGGAAGGAGATAGCCCCAAGGACATCCTCTCCAAGTTCAAGTATGTAGATGTCATGCTTGGGACTGGCATCAAAGCGCCTGCTGATTCAGAAAAAGATGTCATACCTTTTGTAAGGAAATGTTTGGTTGCTAAGGCAAATATTCGCAAAGGAACTGTTCTGACAGATAATATTATTGCCATAAAAAGAGCTGGTGTCGGAGGGCTGGAACCGAAACATTTATCAAAAATTATTGGAAAGAAAACAAAAATGGATATTAACAAAGACGAAATGATAACCTGGGATAAGGTGGGTTGATTGATAAGAGTTTGTGCAGTAACAGGAACGAGAGCAGAATATGGTGTCATGCACAGAACATTAGATATTATAAGAAAAAATCCAAAGCTGGATTTGGTCTTGGTAGTGACAGGAATGCATCTGTCGAAGTTGCATGGAAATACAATATCCGAGATTAGGAAGGACGGCTTTAAGATCGGTGCAGTTGTTGATGCTCACATTAAAAAGATGGATAATTACGAGATGGCCAAATCAGTTGGATACTACCTGATTGGCATGGCTGAAAGTTTCAGGAAAATCAAGCCTGACATTGTGATGCTTGTTGGTGATAGGGGCGAGATGTTGGCTGCAGCGATTGCTGCCGCGCACATGAACATACCGATAGTTCACATTTCCGGCGGAGACATTTCCGGATCGATAGACGATTCAATACGCAATGCAATCACACAGTTCGCACATGTACATTTGGCAAACACTCCAAGAAGCGCCAATAGACTTTTGAAAATGGGCGAACAGGCTTGGAGGATAAAAATGGTCGGCTCTCTTGGCCTTGAAAAAAAGTTTGAAAAAATAGTTTCACCAGAAAAAATAGCCAAAGATTTTCGTTTTGATCTAAAAAAGCCAATACTTCTGGTAGTTCAGCATCCTGTAACAGAGGAATCTAAATATGCAGGACTGCAGATGAAGAACACATTGGACGCTATTGTAAGATTAAAGCAGCAAACAGTAGTTATCTACCCCAATGCTGATGCTGGTGGGAAGGATATGATAAATGCCATTGAAAAATATCGCAAGCATGATTTCATAAGAATTATCAAAACCTTGCCGAGAAAAACATTTTTAAGTTTGATGTCACTGGCTACTGTTATGATAGGCAATTCAAGCGCTGGGCTGGTTGAAACACCAATGTTCAATTTGATTGCAATCAATGTTGGCACAAGGCAGAAAGGAAGGGAGAGGGGGAGCAATGTTATTGATGTGGGTTATGATTCAAAAGAGATATATAATGCCGTAAAAAAAATATTATCACAGCGTGTAAGGTGCAAATCGAAAAAATTTAAATCTGCATATAAAGACTACAATACCTCGAAAAAGATATTGGATATTTTGTTGAAACTTAAAATTGACCAAAAATTATTGAATAAGCATAGTGGTTGAGATGATAAAAAAAATTCTGCTAATGGAACCTCCTGTCACAAGGCCGCCCAATTTCAGCGCCAAAAGAATTCGCATAGGCGTTTTGCCACCACTCGGATTGGCATACATAGCTGCTGTTTTGGAGAAGAATGATTTCGAAGTTAAAATATTCGACTGTCTAATAGAGGGTTCTCTGGATGGGATGCCGTATAAAAAAAACAAGATTAGATATGGACTGTCTGACGAGGAGATAAAGAAAGAGATAGAAAGATTTTCTCCTGATATGGTCGGTGTATCCTGTTTGAGTTCTGCAAGGGTATATGACATGCTGAATGTTTGCAGAATTGCAAAGGAAGTAAACAAAAATATAGTAACAGTCACCGGGGGTGCGCATCCGACAACAGCTTATTATGAAGTGCTTAAGGACAAAAATTTGGATTTTGTAGTTTTGGGAGAAGGTGAGTATTCAGCATTGGAATTAATCAAAACGCTGAATGAGAAGGGCGATTTGTCGAAGGTTGATGGCCTGGCCTACAGGGAGAATGGCAAGATAAGGGTTAATCCGAAGACAAAATATATCGAGAATTTAGACGAGCTTCCACTGCCAGCAAGACATTTGCTGAAAATGGAAAAATATATCAGAACAACCTCTCCATCTCCACACAGTGGCATTAAGAGGCAGCCTTATACCTCCATGGTGACTTCAAGAGGTTGCCGCAACCGTTGCAGCTTTTGCGTCATCAGATGCCTTTGGGGAGAGAAGCCGAGGTTCAGATCTCCTGAGAATGTTTTGAAGGAGATAGATCATTTGATTAAGACATACGGTATCAAGGAAATACATTTCGAAGATGACAATCTAACATCTGATAAGGAAAGGGCAATGGCAATATTCAAAGGGATAATAGAAAGAGGATGGGATTTGTCATTGAATAGCCCCAGTGGTCTGACTGTGCAGAGCCTGGATGAGGAATTGCTATCTACCATGAAAAAGGCAGGCTATTACAGCATATCCATAGCAATAGAGTCTGGCGACAAAGATATACTGAGATTGATGCGCAAGCCGGTTGATTTAGAAAAGGTTAAAGTCCTTGTTAAAATTGCGCGCAAACTTGGTATGAGGGTAAAAGGATTTTTTATCCTTGGCTATCCTGGAGAGACAAAGGAACAGATGCAGAGGACAGTCGATTTTGCTGCAAAAGTGGGTTTGGATTGGGCACTATTCTTTTTAGCAGCACCAATTCCTGGAAGCGAATTAGAAAAGCTGTGTAAAGAAAAGGGATATCTTATAGATGAAAACCTGGATTACATAACGCAATTTTATGTTATGAATATCAGAACTCCTGAATTCGAGCCGGAATATGTTGAAAATCTGAGGGAGAAGGCAAACTTTGAGATCAATTTCAAGAACAATATAAACTTGAAAACTGGGAATTACGACTGGGCGATAGAAGACATGGGAGAGGTTGCCAGACTTTATCCACATCTCGATTTTGCACATTTTTATCTGGGCATAGCTTACGAGAAAAAAGGACTAAAAGATGAGGCTGTAAAAGAATTTAAAAAAGTCTTGGAATTGAACCCGAATCATAAAGAAGCAAAAGGAAGACTGGAAAAAATTGTGGGAACTGAAAAAGGAGGATCTGCTGAATTTTGAACCACCATTGTCGTGGAGGGGTCACATTGAAATCTGAATGGGCTGCTAAAGTGATGGGAACGGATGATAAGGAATGGTCTAGAATAATAGAGTTGCTGCCAGGGAAAAACATCTATGTGACGCAAGAATATAACAAACTCTTTGAAAAGCATTTTTATGATGAAGTAGTACTGTTTGTTTTTGGCGATGAAGAAAATTTTATTGCGCATCCTGTTTGGAAGAGAAGTATTGATTTGCCATTTGCAAAGCTTCCGAAAAAATATTTCGATGTGGTTTCACCATGGTACCATGCTGGGCCAATGATGAAGCTTGACGATGCTAGGATGCAAGAAAAAATTGCCAAAGAATTCCTTCCCGCTTTTCATGATTATTGTGTCAAAAATAACATAGTTTCAGAGTTTATACGTTTCTATCCGATAACAAACAATCACAAATCGTTTTCTGGTATACTGCCAATAAGGAAGGTGGGTGATGTAGTAATGATTGATCTCAACAGGACTGTTGAGCAAATATTCAATAGTTTTAGGAGAGACTGCAGAAGGAATATACGCATAGCTACTAAAAATGGGGTCGAAGTTTTTAATTCTGATAAGGTTGAAGACGTACAGAAATTTTTCGATATTTATTCAAACTCCATGGATAGAAAGGAGGCTGTAAACTTTTATAGATTTTCTTATGATTTCCTGAAAGACCTTTTCAGACTTTTGAAAAATGATGCAAGAATGTTTTTTGCTGAATATAATGGTAAGATAATTGTTGGGGGTATAGTTCTACAAAAATATGGTATTGCTGAGGATTATTTGAGAGGTTTTGATACTTCATTCTCAGAAGTTAGGCCGAACAATGTGCTTGTTTATTCCATGGCTCAGTGGTGCAAAGAACAAGGTAATAAATTATTGAATTTAGGTGGTGGTCTTTCAGCTGGTGATGAACTGTTTCTATTTAAATCTAGCTTTTCAAAAACTACTGCCGAGTATTATGTGTCTGGAATTGTGCACAATCAAGAAATTTATGATTTGCTCTGCAAAAAATGGGAAAATTACGGCAAAACAACTGAAAACAAAGAGTATTTTCCTCTTTACAGATGTTGAAGAACCGGTTATTCATAAAGAATTTAAAAGGACGGTCTTTTAGAATATTAAGATGATTAAATGGACAAGCCAGCAATACTAGGCGGCAAGCCAATGTTTAGCGAAACGTTGAGACTCACACAGCCGCCTACAAAAAGTTTCATGGAAGAAATACTTGAGAAGATGAAAAAGCCTTTGTCAACAGCTATGGTGACTAATTACGAGAATGTTGCGAAACTGGAGAAAACTATTGCTGGTTATATAGGGAGAAAGAATTGTATAGCAGTTTCTTCTGCTAGCATAGGGCTGACACTGGCTTTGAAAGCCATGGAAATAAAAGGTGATGTGATAGTTCCAGCATTCACATTTTCTGCTACAGCTCATGCAGTCAGCTGGTGTGGTCTTAACATAATCCCGGTAGACTGTTATAAAGATACATTCAACATGAGCGTTGAGGATTTGGAGAGCAAGATTACTGACAATACAGAATGTATGGTGCCAGTACATGTCTTTGGCAATCCTTGTAATATTGATGAGATAGAAACTGTTGCAAAAAAACACAGCATAAAAGTTGTCTATGATTCTGCACATGGATTTGGCGCTGAGTACAAAAGTAAAAAAATCGGCAATTTTGGTGATGCAGAAATATTCAGCGGAACTCCAACTAAAACTTTTACAACAGTAGAAGGCGGAATGATTATGACTGATGATGATGCTTTTGCTGAAAGGCTAAGAAAAATTAGGAATTATGGTGCTGATCACAATGGCGATTGTGAAATGCCTGGGATGAGCGCAAGGATGACAGAGCTGAATGCTGTTGTCGGTTTGGTTATGTTTGAGCATGTGGAGGAAGGCAAGAAAAGAAGGGAGGAGATTGTTGAAAGATACAAGAAAGGTTTAGGAAAAATACTAGGTATAACATTCCAAAAGATAACTGCCGGTGCCGTATCTGCACATAAAGACTTCCCAATAGTTGTCGGGAAAGAATTCGGCATAACACGAGATCAGCTGCATGAAGCGTTGAAAAAGGAAAACATAACTACGAGAAAATACTTTTATCCGGCGATACACCAATTATCCTGCTACAAATATATGAGCAAATACAGCTTGCCGAATGCAGAATTTCTTTCACAAAGGACGTTATGCCTACCTATTTTCAACGAAATGACTGATGAGGAGATAGACAAAGTCGTAGAAGCGATTGTTAAAATTCACGAACATGTAAATGAAATAAGAGGTGTGAGCGTATGACGGATTCTTTTGAAAAGCAATTTGCAGGAAAAAACATACTTGTAACAGGTGGTGCTGGTTCAATCGGTAGTGAAATAGTGCGGCAGCTTTTGAAATATAACCCGAAAACTGTTAGAGTGTTTGACTCAGACGAAAATGGTTTGTTCAATCTGCAGCAAGAGTTATGCAAACATCAAAATGTGCGCTTTCTGCTTGGCGATGTGAGGGAAAAGGAAAGAGTGAAAAAAGCGATGGAAAATATAGACATAGTTTTTCATGCAGCTGCTTTGAAGCACGTGCCGTCATGCGAGTACAACCCGTTCGAAGCAATAAAAACAAACATCAACGGAACGCAGAACGTTGTTGAGGCCGCATTGGAAGAAGAAGTGGAAAAGTTCATCAACATAAGCACAGACAAAGCTGCCAACCCGATAAGCACCATGGGCGCGACAAAGCTGCTTGCAGAAAAGCTTGTTGTATCAGCTAACTATTACAAAGGCAATAGAAGGACTATTCTGTCGTCGGTAAGGTTTGGAAATGTCATAGGTTCCCGCGGTTCTGTTCTGCAGGTATTCAAACAGCAGATAAGGAATGGTGGGCCAGTTACAATAACCAACTCTGACATGACGAGGTTCATAATGTCAATAAATCAAGCGGTGAATTTGATATTCAAAGCAACGGAAATGGCAATCGGCGGAGAAGTATTTATTCTGAAGATGCCTGTATTAAGGCTGAAGGATCTTTACGAAGTAGTTGTGGAAGAGTATGCACCCCGTTACAATATTGATAAAAACAAGATAAAAATCGAGAATGTTGGGTTGCGTGCAGGTGAAAGGGTTCACGAACATTTGATGCGTGAGGAAGAAGCTTTATCGGCGTTAGAAACGGAAAACATGTTCATAATACTGCCGCAAGTGCAGATACCAGATCTTGATGATAAGCCATACATCTATCCGAATGCTAGGAAAACTGCTGTAAAAAATTATTCGACAAAAAATGAGAGGGTACTGAATAAGGAAGAAATAAAAAAAATGCTTAGCGAAGAGAAACTTCTCGATTGATTCTATGTTGAGTGCATCGGTCTACCTATAGATAAAATCAAAGGCATGATATTCAACATAGGTTCTGAAAAGCAGAACTATAAAATAATAGATATAGCCAAGATTATCAACAAAAAAATTTTATAACCTTATGTAAAAATTTTTGAATTTTAGATTACTCTACAAGAGATTGTTTTTTTATCGTACTTTTCACAATGGCAATCAAGCCCCTACTCATCATTTGCAGCTGGCCAAGGCTTCTGATTTTAGAAATTTGTTTGATTACATACTCCGGCCTAAAGTAAAATTCTCTGTAATATTTCTGATACATATACTTGATAACCTTTGGTTGTGCAACATCAGGATGCGTGAACATTATTCTGCCTGAGGTGTGATGATAATCCTCCCAATTTTTAAAGTTAAATAAAAATCTGCCATTTTTTCTGATTTCTTCAAACAGCCTTGTGCCTGGATATGGGGTTGTGAGACTTATTGAAACTCTGTCAAGATCAAGTGATTTGGCAAAATTTATTGTATCCTCCATAGTTTTTCTATTATCACCAATCAAACCAAGCATAAAGAATCCCGATATTGACGGTATCCCAACCTTTCTAGTCAACTCTATCCCAGCCCTTATTTTACCAAGGGTAATGCTTTTCGGTATTTTATCCAAGACTGTTTGGTTTCCAGATTCAACACCATAAGCAATATGAATGCAACCAGCATCCTTCATTTTTTTGAGAAAAGTTTCTGTCACCCTATCCACACGCATACCATTTGACACCCGCAAGAAAAATTCCCTTCCAGTTTCTTTTTTCAGCTTAATGATACCATCCATTATTTTTTCTGCCCTTTTTATATCAAAATTAAAGGCGTCGTCTGAAATATCAAATTCCTTGACACCATATTTTTCAACCAAAAATCTAATTTCAGCTAATACATTATCCGGTGTTCTGGGCCTGAATTTCCAACCGAAAATACCTTTCATGCAATAATAACAATTGAATGGGCATCCCCGCGATGTGACAATGGGAGACCAAGGCCTGTATATTGTTCCGGCAGAAAGGTAGGGCAAATCCACACCATTGGAGGGGAGAAGATCCCTGGCAGGAAAAGGAAGGATATTCGGATCTATGGGTTCTGAATCTTTATTATGCACTATTCTGCCATTTTTTTTATACGATATCCCATCTATTTTTTTTTGCGGTTTGCCTTTGACTATATCAAGAAAAGCAAATTCGCCCTCACCCCTGACAACTATGTCAAACCCATTCCTTAGAAGCTCTTCTGGGAGACCTGTTGCATGCGGGCCACCGCCCACTTTGAGAACATCGCTAGGTAATTTTTTCATAAGAGAAATTCCAAAATTGTATGCTGGAGTCAATAAACTCACACCAACTATATCGTACTTTTTTGCTTTTTCTGCTGTTTTTTCTGGGCTTAGATTTGAGGCATTTGCATCCAAAATATCGACATTTATTCCATTTTTCTCCAAAACTGCAGCAATATATGCCAATCCGATGGGTGGGTTTATTAGCCATGCACCAGACCGTCTTGTGCGTTCATAATTAGGCTGAACTAACAAAACACTCACTTTAATCAACCTCAACTCTATTTTTACTATTTCGCAGATAAATAGCTAGATAAAATTTCAGGTAATTGACTTCTGGTTAATAAATTATTTAAGGTTGGCTATAGACAACAATTGCAGGTAGAAACCTTGAAACCAATAAAAATATGTTTAGCATGTAGTGCTGGTGGTCATAGATCACAGATTTTGCAACTTGAAAAAGTTTACAAAAAATACGACCATTTTTTTATAACATACAAAGGGCCTATAACTGTGATTTTAACTAAAAACCACAGAGTCTATTTCATAACAAATTTTCGGAGAAATTTTATAAAGGTGTTTATGACAATTATCCAAACCTTATTTGTATTTTTTAAGGAAAGGCCAGATGTTGTCATATCAACTGGTGCTGGCATTACAATCCCAATGTGTTATTTAGCAAAAATTTTTGGTAAAAAAGTAATCTACATAGAATCATTTTCTAGAATAACAGAGCCTTCTATCGCAGGCAAGATTGCATACAATATTTCAGATCTGTTCATAGTGCAGTGGAAGCCGTTGCTGAAACATTACAAGAATGCTGTTTATGGAGGTACGATATTTTGATTTTTGTTACTGTTGGTACTCCAATACACGATTTCAGTCGCCTTGTTAAAGGTATTGATGATTTGGTGACATCCAAAAAAATAAAAGAAAAAGTTATAGTCCAGTTAGGTTATACAAAATATATCCCAAAAAACTGCGAATGGTTCAGATTCGCCAAACCTGGGAAGATCGAGAAGTTGTGCAAAAAATGTAGAATATATATATCCCATGGCGGTATAGGCTCGCTTATGATGCCACTTGAATACAAAAAGCCAGTTATTGCTGTTCCTAGGCTGAAAGATTTTGGAGAACATGTTGATAATCATCAGTTGCAAATAGTAAAAGAATTGGAGAAGCAGGGCAAGATAATCGCTGTTTATGATATCAATAAATTGGAGGCCGCAATAAGAAATGCTGGTAAGATGAAAATAAAATATAAGAAAAGACAGAGCAGGATAATTGGCATAATAGAAAAATTCTTGGAGGACTGCCAAAAATGAAAGTATTGTTATTAAATCCACCGTTTTTTGAAAGGTTTTCCCGTAGTTCCCGTTCACCTGCTACTACAAAGGGTGGCACGATTTATTATCCAATAATGCTATCGTATGCTACAGGCGTACTGGAGAAGAATGGATTTGAGGTAAAACTAATTGATGCACCTGCCAGAGGCTATAGTAGGAATGAAGTGATAGAAATAGCAAAAGAATTCTCACCTGAAATGGTTGTTATAGATACAAGCACGCCAAGCATAGTGAATGATGTGGCTGTTGGTTGTGAAATCAAATCTCTCACAAGCAGCTTTATCGTCTTTGTCGGCACACATCCTTCTGCCTTGCCAGAAACCACCTTGAGAATGGATGAAAGGATTGATGCTGTTGCAGTAGGAGAATATGATTACACTATTCTCGAATTAGCAAAGGCATTGAAGACAAAGAAAGACTTGAAAACCGTGAACGGCATAGTTTTTAGAAAATATAAAAAAATTATAAGCAATCCATCAAGGCACTTTATTGAAAATCTCGATGAATTGCCTTTTGTGAGCGAGGTCTACAAAAAACACTTGAATCCGAAAGACTATTTCTTCGCGTCTGCAGAATACCCAATGATAATGATAATGACCGGAAGGGGATGCCCGTTTAGATGTTTCTTTTGCAACTACCCACAGGTCTTCTATGGCAGAAAATATAGACTGAGAAACCCGGAGAATGTTTTGGCAGAGTTTGAGTATATAGTAAAAAACTTTCCGGAAGTGAAGGAAATTGGGATTGAGGATGACACCTTTAGCGCTGACCTTGAAAGAGCAAAAAAGATTTGCAGGTTGTTGATAGAGCATGGTATAAACAAAAAAATAAAATGGTGGGCCAAT